>Ga0255055_10000091_pt1 | contig 64706 bp, 56 predicted proteins | sample JV7_2_27_MG_FD_188633 | JGI IMG/M metagenome (GOLD analysis project Ga0255055, IMG submission 188633) | Seawater microbial communities from Jervis Inlet, British Columbia, Canada - JV7_2_27 | ecosystem: Environmental > Aquatic > Marine > Inlet | place: Canada: British Columbia | collected... | reverse complement strand
AGTTTTCGAGGTGCGGAACGAGATCGTCACTCCGGAGCAAATCGCTGAGCACCTCGAAAACTCGACGGCAAGGCTGGCCATCGGTGCCCCCCTCGCCCCGTCGGCCGTCGCCGGCGTCCGGTACCAGATCAAGGTCTTGCTGATCAGAGAGGGATACCCTGAAGCCAGCGTCCGGTCGGTCGTCGAGGAGCGTTCACCGACCACCTGCCGCGTACACTTCACGATCGCGCCCGGCAGACCGTTCGCGAGCATCCTGAAATCCCTGGAGCAGACTCACGGACCGGAGAGCTGGAAAGTCCATTTCGAGCTTCGACGCATGGCGAGGGCCTACAGCGAGGCCGGCATGTTTGCAGAGGCCCGTCCACTGTATGCCCGCCTCTTCGATCGAGAGGTGGCGGTTCAGGAGGTGTCGAGGGGTCAGGAGCTGCAGCTCACGCCGCTGTGGGCCATCGCCGACGAGTTCGCTGCCACGCTGGGTGAGCTCGAGGACTACGACGCGCTGATGGAGGTCAGACAACGTCAGCTGGCACTCGAACTCGCCTCGGGGAAGGAGGCAGCTGGTCAGGAGGACTTGAAGCGCGAGGAGGGGAAAGGATTCGTTCCCACCGGCCAGTACGAGAAGAGATCCATCGAGGGTTGGACAATCTTCGTCAACAAGGACCTTCTGGCCGACGGTACGGAGCTCGGCAGCAAGGCACTGGAGCTGTTGGAGGCCAAGCTCTATGAAGTGGGGCGAGTGGTGCCCGAGAAGGCGTGCGAGGAGCTTCGCCGGGTTCCGATCTGGTTGGGCGTCGAGGACGGAAGCTCTGCCGGGTACCATCCGAGCCGCGAGTGGTTGCGAGCGAACGGTTACAACCCGGACAAGGCCAAATCGGTCGAGATCGGCAACGCCTCACGATTTCTCTTCTGGTCCTTCGATCAGCCTGGGACGGTGCTTCACGAGCTCGCCCATGCCTACCACGACCGAGTGCTCGGTTACGATCACGAAGGTATTCGCGCGGCGTTTCGCGCCGCAGTGGAGGGGGGTCGCTACGAGAGGGTCCTCCGGTTCAACGGCCGCGAGGAACGCGCTTACGCTCTCGAGAACGATCAGGAGTATTTTGCGGAGGGGACAGAAGCCTTCTTCGGTACCAACGACTGGTATCCTTTCGTGCGCGCCGAGCTTCTGCGTCACGATCCGAAGCTGTTCGAAGTGCTCGAGGAAGTCTGGGGTACATCCGCAACCCACGCGCAAGGACTACCCTCCGCCGAGATCGAGTGGCCCGCCGGGCGGGGCAAGGTCACGATTCCTTTCGACTATGAGAACGGGTTCGTCGTCGTTCCGGTCTCGGTAATGGGGTCGAGACCGCTGCAGATGATCCTGACTACCGGATCTCCGCTGATCGTGATCCCCGATGAATCCCTGGCCGAAAAGATGGAGCTCAACATCGTCGCGGAGGTCCAGGTCGACGGCGACGGCGACCGCGAGATGCAGACCGCGCCTCTGGCCATGGGTGTCGACGCGGTCGTCGGCGGGCTCGAGATCTCGAAGGGTAGCGTGCTCGTCGGTTCTGGCAAGGAAGTCCTGCAGGACGTTGACGGCGTGATCGGCGCATCCATCTTCCGGAACTGCGTCGTCGAGATCAACTGGACGGACCGGGAACTGCATCTCTATGACCCCGTGACCTACGAGTACGACGGCAACGGAGCCGTCCTCGATTTGACCGTTGCCGCGAACGGTCATGCGTACGTCGATGGTTTTGCCGCCCGTCTCGGAGGCCCGAACTGGACCGAGCTCAAGCTGCATCTCGACTCCGGTGTTCGCGGAGCGCTTACGCTGTACGCGGGTTCCGACGAGCAGATCAAGATTCCAGAGGGTGCTGTGGAATCGATCGTTGCCTGGGGTAGCCGTGGTCCGGCCCGCGGGTTTCTGAGCACGATTGATGCGTTGAAGATCGGAAGCACCGAGCTGTCAGCGCTTCCCACGAGCTTCAGCGAGACCTACAAAGGCGGCGAGCCCGGCGTCCCAGATCACCACGGGAAGCTGGGGCTGACCGTGCTCGAGCGATTCAACACCTTGATCGACTACCCTGGGGGGCGCCTGATCCTGGAGCCGACGAAGGAGAGCGCAAGGCCGTTTTCTACCAACACGACCGGCGTTCGCCTGGCGCCGGGGAAGGCGGGTGCGGACAGGCTGGAGATCGCCTACGTGATAGCCGATTCGCCCGCCGCGAAGATCGGAGTCCGGCAGGGGGACTCGGTCACGGAAGTCAACGGCAAGGCGGTCGCCTCCATGAAGTACGCTGAGATCTGGAACGTGTGGCGCAGCGAGCCGGGGACCAAGCTTCGACTGACCATCGAGCGGGACGGATCGCCGATGGAGCTCTTGCTGACCGCGGCCCGCTTCTTCTGATGCGCGGACCCAGTTGAAGGGCCCGACTCAGGTGTCCATCTGGATGTCCATACTCCTCGGACTGCAGAGCACTTCTCGTACACTCGCAGACGGAAACGGACGGCAGGGATACCAGGGCACCCACTGTGTCACAACTGTGTCGGAACTATCGTCAACCATCGACAATCAACGACAAGACAGCCTACCGGTGAATCGCGGACAAGTTGCGTCTTTTGTACGATGTATGTCCATAGTCTCGCTCTAGACCCCTACAAGCGAAGGACTTAAAATCCCCCGAGCCAACGCTCATCCGGGTTCGAATCCCGGCTCCGGCACCAATCAACCTGCTAGTCGCCGACCGTCCGTCGAGGTCGGCGCCCTCCGATTCGAAAGAGAGTTGCCCTGGGTTTCGTATCGGCAACCGATCCACGGGCATTACTGGTTCTCTGTTCCGACCCGGTGCGCTATCTTCCAGGTGAAATGGTCAAGATCAACCCTGACACCTTCGGTCCGTACGTCCCCGAACTGGATGAACTCGACCGGCTTTCGAACAGTGTGGTCGATCTGATCGACGCTGGACGCTTTGGTGGCGCCGAGCACGCTTGTCGCGAACTCAAGAACAGGTTCCCCGACATGATCGATTGGATCGATCGTACCGGGTCGTTGCATGAGGCGCGAGGAGAACTCAGCCAGGCGATCGAACATTACCGACGATGCATCGACTACATCGACAGCCACCCTGACGGCTTCGATGCGGACAGCAGGAACTGGTATCAATCCAGGATCGAGCGACTGGAATCACGTCGCCAGCGATGATCATCTCCGACGCGGGATTCCGTTCTGCAAACCGCGAGCGAGACGGAAATTTTGTTGGTGGGCGAGTCTAAGAACTCGAATCGTCCGGAAGACGATGGCGGCTCGGGGTTGACGGGTGATGCTTTCAGATGTACCTTCACAAGTACTTCTGGAGGTACATATAGATGCCCAAGATCCCCGAAATCGTCCCGATCACCGATCTCCGTCAGAACTCCTCGGCTGTGCTCAAGCGGGTTCGCGCATCCCGCCAGCCTCTGATCATCACCCAGCGTGGGCGGGCGGCCGCCGTGATGCTGAGCGTAGAGGAGTACGAGCGGGCCGAGAACGAACGGCAGATCCTACGACTCCTGGCCCGCGGCGAAAAAGAGATTGCCGCCGGTAAGGGCTACGACCTTGACGAGGTACTGGGTGAGGCCGACCGTTTGCTCGACGCGGTGGGCGCGGAGTGAAGGTCCGCTTCACACCACATGCGAGAGCCGAGTTCATGGGTGCTCCGGACTACATCCGACGAGACGACCCCGCAGCAGCACGCCGGTTCCGAAAGAAAGCGGAACGGGCACTGAGGAGGTTGGTGCGCCACCCAGACTCGGGGCGTCGGCTGCCCGAATTTCCCGATCTACCGTTTCGCGAAGTCACCGTCTCGCCTTACCGGTTCTTCTACCGGAAGGAGGGCAGAACGGTGTGGATCGTCGCCGTATGGCACGGCGCGCAGCGACCACGTGAGCCGTGAAGATTTTGGACAACTCCGGGGTGCCGACGCCGTGGACACAGGCGGAAGGCAACACCGATCGTGTCGTTTTCGCGAGACGCGAGAGGACCCTGCGCGGTCTGAGACCCCAAGGACGCACGCCGGTGATGGACGGTGGTGGGAAGGGGTCGGCCAAGGGGAACCCGCCTGAGCGCAACGCGCTCCGGACACAGAGCCGGGCGGGCGCGTCCAGCGCGCTCAATATCCCCTGTCCCTCGGGACATCCGGGTTCGAGTCCCGGCTCCGGCACCATTGGAGCGAGTAGGAACAAGGGCCCACGTTTGAAACCTACTGAATACCGCGCGCGAATCGACACGATGAGTATCGTCGAACGGATCCGACGAATGGAGACGATCTCAAATAGGAAGTCGCGCTCCGACAGTACGGTTCGCACCCGGCAACCAGAGAGTTGATCAACGAGCCACGCACCCTTGCTTCCCGCTGAGGGATTCCGGCCGACACTGTCGAAGCTGGTCGCCGTGTTGGACCGCTTCCGGATCCGGTTTCACCTTACCGGCGGGGGCGACGATCGACGAGCTCGCGACGGTGCGGCGTACAGCCGGCGAGATGATACGATCAGTGTCGGGGATGAACCCCGACCGAATGGAGTGGACCCAACCGATGAAAAGTCGAGACTACGTCCGTGTCGCCTCCGGCCTCCTGCTCGTGTCGGCGTTGTTGGCTGCCTGCGTGGCGCACAAGCCGACCCTCGCGCCGATCACGACGGCTCCCGATGCCGTCCCGGCCCCCGGCAAATTCGTCTGGTACGATCTACTCACCGAGGATGTGGACGGCGTCCGCAAGTTCTACGGCGAGTTGCTGGGTTGGAAGTTCGTGGCGACCGAGGCTCCGAACTACACGCTGATCGAGCACGACGGACGCCCCATCGGTGGCATCGTCGATATGACCGAGCTCGATCCGGACGCCAACCAGTCCCAGTGGGTCAGCCTGCTCTCGGTCCCGGACGTCGCTGCGGCAGTGCAGGCCACCCGCGAGGCGGGCGGCGAGATCCACGTCAAGCCGATGGCTATCCCCGGGCGTGGCACGTTGGCCGTGGTCAGCGATCCGCGTGGGGCGCTGCTGGCCTACGTGCGGGCCCTCGGCGGCGACCCGCCCGACCGCGATCCGGGAATCGGTTCGTTCATGTGGACCGAGTTGTGGACAGACGATCTAGAGGCGTCGTACGGGTTCTATAAAGACCTGATCGGCTACAACCTCGACGAGGAGATCATCCTCGATGACGTGGAGTACATCGTCTTCGAGAATGGCGACGGGCCGCGCGCCGGTGTGATCGTACGGCCGATCGATGAAGTGCGCCCGCATTGGTTGCCGTACCTCCGGGTCGAGGATCCGTCGAGTCTGGTCGATCGTGTCGAAGAGCTGGGTGGAAAAGTGGTGCTCCCTCCGGACGAGAAGATTCGCCACGGCACCGTGGCGATCGTGCTCGATCCTTCCGGAGCGGCCGTCGCGTTGCAGCAGTGGGGTGAGTCATGAAAAGACGATTGGCAAGCGGCCTATCCAAGATGATCCTGATCTGCGCGGTCGCCTGTATGCTGCTGGGCACCACAGGCTGCGACAATTCGCAGGTCTACGTGGGCGTTTCCGTCGCAGGCCCCTACGGCGGCTACCCGTACGGGTATCCGTACGGCGGCGTGTACGGCGGTGGTGTCGTCTACGGTCGACCCTTATATCGCTGAACGTCGCGCCCACCGGCCGTGGGCCGCCGAAGACCGTAACTTCGCCTTCACGGTCCGCGTCCCGCCAGAAACAGGTTGCTCCGTCACTCGGCTTGCGTGCGGCTCGGCCGCGCAGCGTCTCAGAGCGAGGCAATGGCCCTTTGCAACACGCTGGCTTCCGTGGCCTCGGCGCGCGGTAACGCTTCGATGGCAGCGTCGATGATCCGCCTGGATCGCATGGCAGACACACCGAGCCGCATCAATCCGCGCGTCAGATCCTCGAGATTTAAGGCATGAGATGCCGGTTCGAGAATAGAGTCTTCATTTGCAGACTCCCCGCCCGCGGGTTTCGCCACGAACTGCAGCACAGGGAGCCGGTCAACGACCGCACGCTCCGACTCGACCTCGCGCGCGAGGGAGGTGTCGGCAGCGACGGGCAACCAGCTCAGCTCGTCGTGCGCTTGGCCGCTCACCCGAAGCAGACCGGCGTGGATCAGCGCGTGGCAGGTGGCGCAGACGGCTACCTCGTTCGCTAGCTCGGTCTTCCCGCCCCGAGATCGAAAGACGATGTGGTGACAGTGGTCCGCCCCGTGATGGCAGCGAGGGTTACCACAGCGTCCCGCGTCCCGCGCCAGGACCTGGCGACGAAGTCTGGCCGGCGTCGGGTCGTCGATCACCGCCTGCTCGGCGCAACCCTCGTATCGTTCGAGCTCCTCGGTTGAAACCTCGACGAACCCGTCGCGCGTCCCCACCCGGGCCTTCCTGCAATCCGGGCAACGCTGGTAGACGATCTGGGCTCGGCGGGAGGGGCTCGCGTCGGAGATCATCTCCTTCTCGCAGAGAAACAGGATCGCCTGCTCCACCGACACCTCTTCCGCTCCGGTGTTCTCGGCAACCGTCGCGCAGGCGCTCTCGATCCACGTGCGGACCTTGTCCATGTCGGAGCGCGAGAATCGCAGAACGAGCTTCTGATCCAGGTTCGGCAGGCCGAAGGAGGAGTCGCGCGGAGCATCTCGGCCACCTCGCAGAGCGTCCCGCGCCTCGGCGAGTGTGCGCTCGACACCGTTTTCACGCGTGAAGTCGATCCACGAGGTCTGACTAGCGACGGACGCGACACGCGTGATCGCCTTCAGCGCGGACCAGCCGATCCGGCCCTGACCAAAGGCCTCGCGCAGCTCTGTCAGCTCGACCAGCAGTCTCCCCACCCGCACGTACTCGAAGGTCTCTGCTCGACGAAGTTGAAAGAAGGTGTCGGCATACGCGGAGAGACTGGGAAAGCCGAGGTCGAAATAGAGTCGCGTCTCGGCGAGGGCGCGCAAGGCCTCGCACAAAGACAACCTCCCGCGGTTGCCGACGCGAAAGGCCTGAACGGCGAGTTCATGAAGGGCCTGCGCCGAAAGATGTACGGGGCAGGCGTCAGACGGAGACGGTGCGATCGAAGATCGACTGGGCATAGAAACACCTCCCAACGGCTGGAAGTCACCGCGCGCTCGGGTCGGCGAGAAACGGGCCCTTGCAGTCCCGAACTCAGGGCAACTGAGCCAAATGGAGGCGACGCATAGAGAGTAGCACGAAAGTTAGACGAAAGCAAGATAAAGGAGAGGAAAACGAGCGGCTGGACCTCGACAAGGCTTGGAAGCGGGTACCTATCGAACTCTGGCGCGACCAGTCTGGGCGTGGTTTCGGCGGCCACCATGGCATTATCGAAAACGACCCGCAATCGCTGCATCTGCATGCAACGCACGAGACCTGATCAAATCCTGAGCATTCCCTGAGGACATCCTGTCGATTGTCGGTCTACATGGGGTTGGAGAGGTACGAAGAAGCGTTGGCCGAGGTCAGGGAGCTCGAAGTCCTGACGGGAGAAGAACGGCCTGAATGGCGTGCCATGCTGTACGCCCTGGTGGGTAGAACGGGCGATGCGGCCGAGCTACTCGACTCGATCGACGTGGAAGACCTGGGCACACGGCGGCCGAGTTCCCTGGTCTTGATCTACTCCGCGCTGGGCGACCACGATCGGGCCTTCGAGTGGATCGACCGGTCGTGCGAGCTGAAGGAAACCTTCGTGATTCAGGTCAAAGCGTGGGATCCCCACCTCGACGTGTTGCGACCGGACCCGCGCTACGAGGAGTTGCTCCGCCGGATCAACTTCCCCGTTCGTGGTTAAATCTTCCCGGTTCGGGGTCGTTTTTGTCCCCGTTCGTGGGCTGGTTGTCCCGGCTCGTGGGAGCTCGAGATGACACCTTACTGGCTGCCCAAGGTCGTCGCGATCGCTTGCGCGATCGTCTACATCGTCTATGGAGAGGCGGGAAGGATCTCCAAGCTCGTCGTCGGCGCACTGCTTCTGCTGTCCTTGTTCCTGCAGCACGTCGCGACCTTCGCCAACGCCTGGACGGTCGGTCTGGTGCTTCAGGTCGGAATCGCCGTCTACGTGCTCATCCGCTTCAGAGCTATCGGTTGACGGGCGCGGTCGCGCTCTCTAACTCGAAGGGTGTTTCGAAGTGACGATTCGGCTTGAGGTACAGTCGTTCGTTTCCGTAATCGAAGATCACGTTGAATCGCCGCATCAGATCGTTTCCGATGATGCCGTCCGCCCCCTCCTGCTTCGAGCGCACCTCGGCCGGCGGGAAGGCGGTGACCACGTTCTCGAGACGGTACGGACCGATCTTCACGCTGCGGACACGGCCGATCCCGCCGTGGATGTCGCCGCTCAGTCCCGTGCCGATGTATCGCTGCTCGAGACCCTCGGGCAGCTCGAACTTCATCTCCGGCTTGACCAGCAGTAACAGGGCGTCGCCGGCGGCGAGGTCGATGTAGACCGAGGCAGGGATCTCCTTCTCGCCCGCGACGACCACGCTTATCTCAATCCACGGGATGCGTGGGCGTAGCGTCATCTCCAAGCTTTCCCACGAGGAATCGGGCTCGAAGCCGTCCGGGTCGTGGAGCGCCAGCGTCATGCTGTCGTAGTCGATCTCGACTACGTAGGAACCGAAGAGCGTGTACCCGGCAACGCCGTCCCGGGGAAAGCGCTGTGTTTGGGGGCTGCGCGAGACGAACACCTGCTGGTCGTGGAATTCGACCCCGCCCGCGTGCAGCGTGGCGCCTTCCTTCATCACGGTCCGCGACGCCTCTCCGCTGCCGGCCCCGGCGACGCGTTGCTCCGTTCCGTCGGACAGGCCGAGCTCTTCGATGAGCTCCTCGTGGAACAGGTAGACGCCCTGAAGGGTGGCGCCGCTGTCCAGCAGGATCGACAACTCCCGTGAGTCTCCGACTTTCATTGGAAAGATGATCCGGTTGTTCTGGATCTCGAATTTGACGCGCGCTACCGGCTCGCCGGCTCCCACCACGGATGCAGAGGCGACGCATAGTGCGAGCACGGCCAGGATCGGAATGTGAGCGTGGATTCTCTCGTGCCTAGTGGACGACCTGCGCTCTGATCTCACTTGGCACCTCCATTGCCCCGGTTTTTACACCATTTTACAGCTCCCCGTGCAACCTTCCCCGGCCCGGCGGTGTAAGCACTGAGTGAGGGGCCCAACACGAGCTTCGTAATGGCCCGCGCGGAACCCTCGGAGTGACGAGTGAGAATTCTGATCGTCACGCTTGCCATCTCGCTCCTCGCGGCTACCGTCACGTCGGGAGACGACGGAGCCGCCTCGAACCAGCTCGTACGCCACGAGGTTACGCGCGCAACCTCGGAGATCAACATCGACGGCGTCCTCGACGAGCCCGCATGGTCGGACGCGCTGCGCGTGAACCTGGACTACGAGGTCCAGCCCGGGGAAAACATCTCTCCACCGGTGAGCACCGAGTGCCTGGTCACCTACGACGACCGCCGCGTCTACTTCGGCTTTATCGCCAGCGACCCGGATCCCTCCAAGATCAGAGCACGTTACTCGGACCGCGACCGGGCGTGGAACGACGACTGGGTCGGCATCGTGCTCGACACCTTCAACGACGAGCGCCGAGCCTACGAGCTGTTGAGCAATCCTCTCGGCGTCCAGATCGACGCGATCAACGACGACGTCCGCGGCAACTACGACGACTCCTGGAACGCGATCTGGGACTCGGCGGGCCAGATCACCGAGAGCGGCTATCAAGTCGAGATCGCCGTACCGTTCAGCCAGATCCGCTTCCAGTCGGTGGACGGAACGCAGGTCTGGGGCTTCGACGCCATTCGCAGCTACCCGCGCAACGACCGCCACCACATCGGACTGTTCCCGCGCGAGCGGGGCAACAACAGCTACCTGGGCCAGACCGTCAAGCTCGTTGGTATGGCGGGCGTGTCGGCTGGGAGCAACCTGGAGTTGATCCCGACCCTGACCGCCACGCGAAACGAATCGCGCGACCAGGATCCCGACAGCGATTTCGAGGAATCTGATTCCGGAGGAGAGCTGGGGCTGAGCGTACGCTGGGGCATCACCCCCAACATGAGCCTCAACGGCGCCGTGAATCCGGACTTCTCCCAGGTCGAGGCCGATGCGGTGCAGCTCGACGTCAACGAGCAGTTCGCATTGTTCTTTCCCGAGTCCCGGCCCTTTTTTCTGGAGGGAGCGGACTACTTCAACACCAACCTCGGCCTGGTCCACACGCGCACGGTCGGCGATCCGTCGCTGGCGGCCAAGGTGACCGGAAAAGAAGGGCGACACACACTGGGTCTGTTCACGGCCCAGGACGACGTGACCAATCTGATCTTCCCCGGCTCCGAAGGCTCGAGCAGCGGCAGCTTCGACTTCCAGACCCTGAACACCGTCGGGCGGTACCGTTACGATCTCGGGCGCGCCTCCACGATCGGGGCAACGGTCACCGACCGCCGGGGAGACGACTACTACAACACGGTCGTCAGCGTCGACACGGTCTATCGCATCAGCGAAGACGACGAGATCGCCTTCAGTGCGGCCGATTCGAGCACGCAGTACAACCAGGAGATGGTCGAGGAATTCGAAGTGCGTGACGACGCCTTCGGTGACACCGCCATCCTGTTCAACTACCAACACAGCGTCCGCAACTGGTGGACCAACGTGCGCTACAGCGACTTCGGCGAGGGCTACCGAAGTGACCTCGGTTTCAGGCCGCGGGTCGACTTCCGCACGTGGATCGTGGGCGGTGCCAAGGTCTGGTGGGGCGAGAGCGGGAATTTCTTCAACCGGATCGGCCTGGGTGCCGACGTCGACCGCACCGAGAACCAGGCGGGCCAGTTGCTGGACGAAGAGCTGGAGAGCTGGCTGAACCTGAACGGCCCTCGTCAGTCGTTCGTGCACCTGGGACTGGGCACGCGCAACCAGGTGTACGAGGGCGTCGAGTTCGATCAGAACTTCTACAACCTCTACTTCAACATGCGTCCCTCGGCCGACTGGTGGTTCGGTATGGACGTGAACGTCGGCGACTGGATCGACTTCGATCACGTGCGGCCGGCCGACCGGCTGATCTTGCGGCCCCGCGTGCGCTACAACTTCGGCCGTCACCTGGAGGTTCAGTACAACCACACCTACCAGAGGCTCGACGTCGAGGGCGGTCGTCTGTTCGAGATCCACGTGCCGGAGTTACGTGTCGTTCACCAGTTCAACACGCGTTCGTTCGTACGTGCCATCGTCCAGTACAGCAGCATCGAGCGCGATCCGACGCTGTACGACGAGGTGGTCGACGCGAAGAGCGACGACCTGCTGGGCCAGCTGCTGTTCACCTACAAGGTCAATCCGGAGACGGCTCTTTACTTCGGCTACACCGAGGTCTTACTGGGAACCGACGAGCTCGATCTCACGCGGACCGATCGCACTCTGTTTCTCAAGCTCAGCTACGCCTGGCTTCTTTAGCACGAAGGCTCGCCACACCCTCGATCTCCACCACGAGGCCCTCTCGACAAAGGGTAGCCCTCGTGTACTCGATTTCGCGGACTCCCGCGAAACTCTCGCGCATGGCTCGATCGATCGTGTGCCAGTCTTCGTCCCTGACGTAATACACCCTCAGCTGCCGTACGAGCCCGAGAACGTCCTCGGGCGGGTGTGACTTCGGTCCTTCCGCCAATCCGACACGGATCAGGGTCTCGAGGTTCCGCAGCGTCTCGTCGATCTGAGCCTGAACTTCACCGGGGTGAAGCGTCTCCTCTCCAACGACGCTGGCGGTCCCGCCGATCATCAGCAGGGCCGACTCCGAGCCGTTGGGCACAAGCCGGATAGCCCGGGAAAAACAGGGAGGGCGAGGACCCCATCGACGGGAGTATCGATAGGACGAAACTTGCCGTCGGTTCTCGATGGGCACGCCGGGCGTAGCGCAGGTGAGGACGTGGACGACCAAGTCCGGCGAACCGTTTCCTACCGCGGAGGAGGTGGGCACCCAGCTCGATAGGTTTTCGCCACCGTCCTGCCAGGCCTCGAACGCCCTGAACCTTCCCGCATTGAATGCCATGTATCTTTGAGGGAATGCTCCGAGCGGTTCCAGAATACGGGGTATGTAGTTCCACACCCGAACGGGATGCTGGTTCGGTCGGTCCTTCAGGATCTGCTTGATCGCCGAATAGGCCGATGTCGTAGAACGCTGGAACTCCTCGGCGCCCAGTTCCAGGGCATTCGACACACGCACGGAGAAAAGCGATGCGTCGAGGCCCTCGACCAGAGAGAACGGCATCCCCTCGGTGACGAACTCCCTCGTGACTCCTCCGCTTCCCAGGAATCGCCGAGCCCACGACGGTGGAGCGTCGATAGCAGCGGAGCGAGGCTCCCTCACGAATGTTCCGCCCGACACTAGCTCATCCCCCGCGCGAGCTCGACGGGCTCCTGTCGCTCTCTGAGCTCCTTCGGGTAGTCCCGGTAGATTCTCAGGAACCCTCGATAATACTTGCTCTCGGCTCGTGCCACGCGCAGCAGATCGTGCGGCCGCGTCAGCGGGCGTTGGAGTCTCACCGGAGTTCTGGCCGTTCCCTGTCTTGCCAGCTGCGCGTAACGCTGCGAGAAACGACGCAGGGGAAGTGCGGTCGGTGTGAGCGGGTGCATGCAGTCATGCAACTCGAACGGATCGTCCACCCACAGGTTACGTCGGATCGACTCGTAGTCTTCCGTTCCCGGCGACGGCGTACAGACCGTGAAGCTGCACTCCACCGGCGGCATGCCGCGGACGTAGCTCTCGAGCTCCTCGAAGTCGTCCTCGCTCCACTCCGGCCGGATCATGAAAGCCGCGTGGACGGCGACCCCGAACGACCGAAGCATCTCCAACCCGCGCTCGTTGGCGGCAACCGTAGCTCCCTTTCTGGTCTTTCGCAGCTCTTTGTCCCTGATGAACTCGAAGCCGATAAAGACCGCGTCCAGACCGATGCTACGCCATCGCTTGAGCAGTTCGGGAGAGCGGATCACCGTCGTCGACCGTGTCCAGGCAAAGTAGCGCTTGCGAACTTTGCGAGCGGCAAGGCACTCGGCGAGCTCCCAGGCGAACGCTTCATCGATGAAGTTCTCATCGTCACAGAAGTAGATGTGCTTCGCCGGAGCCCGCTCGATCTCCTCGGCCACCGCATCCGCGCGACGGGGTTTGTGTTGCCCTCCGTACAGCTGTGGAACGACACAGAACGTGCACTTCATTCGACAGCCCCACGAGGCGCGCACCATGCTGACCATCGGGAAGAGCGGGGCCCAGTTTTCCATGTGCTCGGTGGTCCACACCGATCGGTAGGATCGCGGGTTGAACAGATCACGACGCGGGGTGGGCAACGACGACGGATCCGGAAACTGCGGCCACCCTAGCTCGTCCGGCCCGTCGAAGTCGGTGCCTGGAATGAGAACACCGGGAATTCCTTCGAATCCCTCGTTCTTGTGAAGCGCCGAGACGATCGCACGAAACGGGGTACATCCCTCGCCGCGCACGAGCGCATCGATAGATTCGATGTTGAAGTCTTCGGGAGCGGCCGTGGCATGGTGTCCTCCCACGACGACCGTCGTCTTCGGAAGAGAGCCTTTGATCGTTCCGGCCAGGCTCTTGACGCTGGACGCCTCGTGGCTGTATCCGGTGATGCCAACCAGATCGGGACGAAAGCTGCGAAGCGCACGTTGAAACGCGTGAGCCGCGAAGCGCTCCAACCGAAGATCGACGATTCGCACGTCGTCTTCCGGCGAAACAGACGCTGCCAGGTAGCCGAGCTCGAGAGGCTCCAGTCGCGTGAACGCCTCGAGGCCACGCACAGTGCGTAATCGCGCTTTCGGCTTCACAAGCAGAATCCGCATCGTTGGCTCGATTCTAACAGAAGAACGACCAAGTCCAAGACCATGATGGAGTTGACGCAACCTGGCGGGCTGGGGTATGCATGACGCAGATGCGAAAGAAACCTCGAGACGAATCCGGACCCCTGGCCCCACACCCGCCGATTCGACGGTTCTATTCGACGGAATCGGATAGACGGGATTTCGTAGGAAATCTCTTCGACGATTCCGCCTCGCAGTACGAATGGATCAATCGAGTCATGTCGCTGGGCTCCGGACAGAAATACCGGCGGGATGCTCTTCGGCGTGCCGGAGTCGGCTCCGGAATGACCGTTCTGGACGTCTGTATGGGAAGCGGTCAGGTCGCCCGGGCCGCCGTCGAGCTCGTGGGCACCGGTGGGAAAGTCGTCGGACTCGACGCAAGCAGCCGGATGTTGATCGAGGCGAGGAAGTACGTCAAAATCCCCATGCTGCTCGGAGTCGTCGAGGCACTCCCCGTTGCCGATGAATTCGCCGATTTCGTGACCATGGGCTATGCGTTACGACACATCGCCGACCTGCGGGAGACCTTTCGCGAGTTTCTCCGCGTTCTGAAGCCGGGGGGAACGCTGTTGATGATCGAGTTCTCGCGTCCGCGCTCGCGAGTGGTTCATGCGGCCGCGCGCCTCTATCTCGGCACCCTCGTTCCCGCCATCGCGAGCATGAAGGGTCGGCGAGCGGCCGATATGATGCGCTACTTCTGGAACACGATCGAGAGCTGCGTGCCGCCCGAGACGATCCTGCGGACTCTTCGCGAAGCGGGGCTTGAAGATCCCCGAAAAGAAGGTCCGATCGATCTGTTCGCCGAGTACACCGCGAAGAGGCCTACTCGAGCGGGAGAGAGGCAGGAAGACCGACCCCTCTGAGACCACGCCGCTCCAGGATCTCCAGCACTCGCTTCAGCGTTTCCAGGACCACCGGCTCACCCCGGCGATCGCGGCAGCTCGAGCCGTCGTGCAGCATCAGCACATCCCCCGGGGCGAGGCGGCGCACCAATCGACGGGCTACGATCTCGGGGCGCCGCTCGACGGTGTCGAAGCCACGGTGCGTCCACGACACGAGCATCAACCCGCGGCGATGAAGGACCGGATCGAGACAAAAGCTTCTAATGCCCGCGGGAGCACGGAAGTACCGCGGCATTCTCCCGGACACGCTCGCAAGAACATCCTGCGCGCGATCGATCTCTCGGCCGAGTCTCCCGGTGCCATAGAAGGCGAAGGCCTTCGAGTGGCCGTACGAGTGGTTCTCCACCCCGTTGCCGCGTCGCGCGGTCTCTTCCGCGATCTCGCCGAAGCGCTCCGCCTCTTGACCGATGAAGAAGAAGCTGGCCGAGCACCCCGCCAGGTCCAGCAGCTCGACTACCCGAGGTGTGACTTCCGGGTCGGGTCCGTCGTCGAAGGTCAGCACCACCTCGTTCGGACCCAGGTGCGACGCCGGAACACGTCGGAGATTCGAGCCCAGCAATCGGGATCGCGGGAGCAGCCCTCCCAGGGCCAGACCGCCGTGGTCCAGACCCAGTGCCCCGAGGATCCAGGGCCAGTACCCCGGCCACGCGATCAATGCGGCGGCTGCGGAGAGGTGGAGTATGGCGGAGGCCGTCAGATACGTGGACGGCCGCCATTTCGTCGGGGAATCACTCATTCCGCGTGAGTGCCTCGCGGTCGATCTTTCCCCGAGCGTCCCTTGGGATCCGATCGACGAGAAATACGCTCCGCGGGACTTTGTGCGTCGCAAGGTGAGAACGACACCGCGCGATGATCTCATCACGGGTCGGACCTCCGCTCGACGCGGCAACTACTGCTCGTACGATTTGCGTGGATTCGTCGGGCACGTCGACCCCGAGCACGACGACGTCCTCCACTCCGGCCATGGCGGACAGGACGGTTTCGACTTCGGCGGGGTTCACTTTATGCCCTCGGACGTTGATGATGTCGTCGGCTCGTCCAATCAGCCTCAGCTCCTCGCCCTCGAACCTCGCGATATCCTTGGTCAGAAACCGTCCATCATGCAGTCTTTCATCGTCCGTCCCGGGAAAGTAGCTCGTCGCGACTGCAGGGGAACGTACCACCACCGTTCCGCAGTCGTCGGCCATTCCGGGGCCGGATCGGAGCTCCACCGAAACACGATCGACGGGCGTGCCGATCGTTCCACGCTCCCCCGCATCGCCCTCCCGATCGTAAGTAATACCACCGCACTCGCTGGCCCCGTAGAACACGTGAACGTGCCGACCGTAGACTTCGCGAAACCGCGCGGCCGTCGCCGGACGCAGCGGGGCCCCCGCGCTCACGGTCAAGCGAAGCGTGGACGGCAGGCCCGGGGCGTCGGTCTGCTTCAGCAGCGCTGTCAGATATGCCGGAACCGTCGGGAAGAAGGTCGCTCCGCACTCGTGAGCCGCTTGGACCGCGGCGAACGGTCCACCGTCGTCTTCCGGCACGACGATGACCGATCCCCGCACCAGAGCGGGCAGGACGATGCTGGAGAAACCGTAGGAGTGGGAAAGCGGTATGGAGGCCAGAATCCGTTCATCCGAGGCGAGTCCCATCGTCGTCGTAAGTTGCGCGTCGTCCAGCAAGACGGCTTCCGGCGAGACCAGGATACCTCGAGGTGCTCCCGTGGACCCGGAGCTCAGACGAATCGTCGAAATACCCGGATCGAATCGATGGACGTCCTTGCGCGCCGGGTCTCCGAATCGCTCGATTCGAAGATCGTCGACACTCCGCGGCCAAACCTGGTCCGCCACGACGAGGGCCTCGAGCTCGAGCGTGCCGGCAATCGCGAGCCTCTCGGGTTTCGGGGTCCTCCAGTCGACCAGAGCAACCACACAACCCGCTCGTCGGGCCGCAATGTAGGCAGCCAGGAAGCCCGGACCGTTGGGTGTGGCCAGACCAATCCCCACTCCGGACGTGAGGTTTCGCGCCTTCAGTTCGCGAGCGAGAGCGTGCGATAGAGAATCTACTTGCTCGACACTCCAGATCGTCCGGGGCGAAACGACCAGTGGCGCGCCCGGAGCCCGTCGGACCAGGCTATCGAACTGCTTGACAGCTGGAGCCTGGCTCATATCCGCCTTCGCACCAAGCCGAGATCAGGTTGAATAGTAGAGTAAGGGCGTTGTGTTAGTCTACTTCAAGCGGTAGGCGGTCGCTCGAATCTCCCGTAGATTCAGGGCTTCGGAGGAATGACGAATGCTTGTCGGCAGTGCCACGCGTGAAGAGCTCAAGAAGCTCATCGTCGAGACTCTCAACCTCGACGGTATCACCCCCGATGTGATCGACGACGACGCGCCGCTGTTCGGCGAGGAGCTCGGCCTCGACTCGGTGGATGCCCTCGAGCTCGTCGTGGCAATCGAGAAAACATACGGAGTCAAGATCGCGGATACCGACGAAGTCCGGGTGGCGTTCCAGTCTGTCGCATCGCTGTCGGAGTATGTCCATCGTCTTCGCGACGAAGCCCACAGCCAGGGGGGGTGAGCGGTACGCCTCGTGTGGTGATCACCGGAATCGGCGCGGTGTCGCCGTTCGGTTGGCGTCTGGCTGATCTTCGAAGCGGTCTCCTTGGGTGCGCGCGTGCGATTGCGCCCGCCCGAGAGTTCGACACCGGAGGCCAGCGGACCGACATCGCCGGAGAGGTCGGTCCAGCGCCTGAGTGGATCACCCGTTCGGTGACGAACTCGAAGCGCCTGACTCGGGCGGATCTCTTCGCGGTAGCGGCCGCCGTCGAGGCGTGTCGTGAAGCGTCGATCGTTCCGCGGGACCACAATTCGGGTGTCTTTTTTGGAAGCAGCACGGCCGGCATGGCCGAGTGTGAGGAGTACGTCGCCCGCCTGTTGGCAGTCCGCGAAGGGCATCCCCGACTCGCCCTGCTGGCATCCCAGCAATTGAACGGTCCGGGCGATGCCGTCGCCCGTCATCTGTGCACGACGGGACCCGTCGAGACGCTCTCGTCCGCCTGTGCCTCCGGCTCTCTCGCGATCGGCGCAGCACTCGACGCCCTACGCGCGGGAGAGGTCGACGTCGCGGTTGCCGGTGGAGCGGACAGCCTTTGCTTGCTGACGTACTCGGGCTTCAATTCACTCAGACTGGTGGATCCCGACCCCTGCGTACCGTTTCGGCGCGACCGAAAGGGAATGAGTCTGGGCGAGGGGTCCGGCGTGCTGGTGCTGGAGAGATTGAACCACGCCCGGCGACGAGGGGCGCACCCCCTTGCCGAGCTCGAGGGCGCGGGCGCCTCCTGTGACGCACACCACATGACGGCGCCGCATCCGGACGGCGAAGGGTCCGTGCGTGCCATGAAGGCCGCGCTTCGGGACGCCGGGGTGTCGCCGGACGATATAGCCTTCGTCAACACACACGGTACCGGGACGCAGCAGAACGACGTGGCGGAAGCCCGTGCGATCTCGACCGTGTTTGGCCACAGGGCGGACAAGATTCCCGTTACGGCCACCAAGGGCGCGGTCGGGCACTTGCTCGGATCGGCAGGCGCGATCGAGGCCGTGGACACGGTTCTCTGCTTTCTCGATCGGTGTATTCATGCGACGCACGACGGAGGAGCAGTCGACGCGGAGTGTGGCGTGGATCTTGTACTCGAGAAGCAGCGCCCATTGCCGGAAGGCAGTAAAGCCATGTCGACCAGTTTCGCATTCGGCGGTGCGAACGCGGCTCTGGTCTTTTCCGACTGGCAAGAAGACGAGGTCTCGTGATCGTGGCGGATTCGGCAGTCATTACGGGAATCGGCACCGTATCGGCCGCCGGATGCGACGTGGACACTCTGCAAACGGCATTCGCAGGCGAGGGCGCCGAACGACGCGACGTGGATCGCTCGGCAGGCTACCACCTCTCCAATTCGGCTCGGACTGCGTTCCTGGTCGACGACGCAGACCTGAAAGGTCTGATCCCACCTTTGGCCGCTCGAAGAATGTGTCGACCCTCGAAGTTCGCCGTGGCGGCTGCCAAGCTGGCCGTCGACGAGGCGGGTTTGCGAGAGGTTTCGGCGCACCCTATCGCTGTGGTCATTTCCACGAGCTACGGGCCTTCCATGATCACGGAGAAGCTCATACGGCAGATCCTGCACGAGGGCCCCGAGGCTACCTCTCCGTCGCTGTTCACGGAATCGGTGGCCAATGCTCCCGCCGCCCGGGTCGCTCTGGCTCTGGGAGCACGGGGCGCCAACATCACCATCACCCAGCGCCAAGCCGGAGCGTTGATGGCTCTCGCCCGGGGATCGCTGGAAGTTCTTTCGGGACGCGCGGAAGCCGCGCTGGTGGGTGCGGTCGACGAGGTGACTCCACTGCTGCACGCGATTCTCGATCGCTTCGGCGCGCTCGCGCGACCTTGCGGGTCGAGTGCCGAGCTCGCCCGACCCTTCGACCGGCAGCGAAATGGGTTCATCGTGGGCGAGGGGTGCACCATGCTCGCGGTAGAAAACGAGGAGGCTGCCGTCGCTCGCGGCGCACGAATTCTCGCGCGGGTGCGGATGACGGGCAGAGCCTTCGATCCTCAGGCACCGCCGACCAACTGGGGCCACGATCCGGGTGTTTTGGCCCGGGCCCTCAGGAGCAGTCTCGAGGAGAAGCGCACACCGTCGACCAGCATCGATGGTATCGTTTGTGGAGGGTCGGGTAGTCGCTCGGGTGACAGGCTCGAGGCGTTGGTGATTCAGGAAGTCTGGGGCGGGGGGCAACCTCCGGACGCGATCGTACCCAAGGCCTACCTCGGGGAGCACGGTGGGGCGTTACTGGCGGGTGCGGTACTGGCGATGTCCGGCGTCCGGTTCGGCCCCACGCCGGGAATTGCGGAAATCGATCCGGAGCTGTCGTTGGCACCGCATGATGGTCGTGAGCTGTCACTTCCAGCCAGAGTTCTGGTAACCTCGTTCGCACCGGGGGGAGCAAGTTCGTGGGTGTTGTTGGAGCGCCGAAACAGATGACACGCCGAATCGCCGCCGCAATTCCAGCTTACCAAGCCGGACGGTGGGTCGGACGCGTTGCTCGTGCCACAGCCCGGTTCATTCCCGACATCCTGATCGTCGACGACGGATCCGACGATGATACGGCGGCCGAAGCTCGTGCCGCGGGCGTTGAGGTCGTCTCGATCGCCACGAACCAGGGAAAGGGGGCCGCACTCCGGCAGGCCTTCTCGATCCTCTTTGAGCAAGGATTCGACGCGGTGCTGACGCTTGATGCCGACGGTCAGCACATCGCGGATGATATTCCGAAGCTGGTCGCCAGGTGGTCAGCAGGCGCCGACTTGGTGCTCGGCAGCCGTCAACACCTGTTCGCCGACATGTGCCGCTTGCGTAGATGGAGCAACCGCCTGTCCTCGAGCCTGATCTCTGTCGCAGCCGGGCAACGGATTCGAGACGCTCAGACCGGATTTCGTATCTATTCGAGCGACCTCGTCCAGGCCACGGGATTCCCGGAATCCAGATTCGATGCCGAGAGCGCGGTCGTCGTGCGGGCGGCGCGACTCGGATTCAAGTTTGCTTCCGTGCCGATTACGCTGGGGTTCGTCGATGGTCGCGCCACGAGCCACTATCGACCGGTCGTCGATAGTCTGCGCATCGCGAGGTCGGTGATACGCGCCAGGATGGAGTTCGTGCTCGGAAGCCGCAAGATCCATCTACCCGTCCGACCGTAGAGAGTCCCGGGGCCGTCAGATGGCAGAAGACACGACGTTGGTAACGGGTGGGTCGAGGGGGATTGGCCGCGCGATTGTCGAGTCACTCGTTGCCAACAGTCACTCCGTGGCCTTCACGTGGTGTCTCGACGAAAATCGGGCTTCTGAACTCGAGCGAACGACCGACGGCCGAGCGAGGGCCTTCCACATGGATCTTCGTGACCGCGAACGGCCGGCCTCGTTGGTGAAAGAAATCGAAGAGGCCATGGGACCGATCGTCTCGCTGGTCAACAACGCCGGGATCCATCGCGCCGATCTGCTGGCCCTGACTTCCGACCGCGTCTGGGACGAGTTGATCGACGTCAACCTGAGCGCTGCATTTCGCGTCTGCAGGGAAGTCGTTCGTGTCATGGCAGGGCGACGGCGCGGAGCGATCGTCAACATAGCGTCGCTCAGCGCTCTTCACGGAGTCGCCGGACACAGCGCCTATGCGGCATCAAAAGCGGGACTGCTGGCCATGACGAAGTGCCTTGCCCGGGAAATGGGCAATCGGCGAATTCGAGCAAACTCGATCGTACCCGGCTTTGTGCGTACCGACATGACGGCGTCACTCTCCGAAGAGGTCGTCGAGGGTCTTCGAGCCAGCGAGTGCCTTCCGTCGGGCACCGATGTGGGCAACGTTGCGTCGGCGGTCGTTTTCCTCCTCTCCGAGGAGGCCGCGGCAATCACGGGGCAACAGCTGGTGGTCGACGCAGGAACCACGGCATAGTTGCGTCAATCGCTCCTTCGTTCCGGCTCATGAAACTGACGGATTGCATCGTCCGCCGATGGAAACAGATCCTCGTAGCGGGTCTGGCTCTGACGGCCCTGGCCATCTGGCCGGCATCCCGATTGGGAGTGTTGACGGACGTCTCGGCCTTACTTCCGGAGGGCTCTCGCGCTGCGACCGACTACAAGGTGTTTCTCGAGCGTTTCGGAGGACTCGAAAAGGTGTTCGTCGTGGTCGTCTCGGCGAGCGACGAGGGGTCGGTGTCTGCGCCTTCGCCAGTGACCGATGCTGCCGAGGAGCTTGCGAGCCTTCTTGCGGACGGACCGGAAGTAAGTAACGTTCGGTCCGGCATCGAACCAGGTGACGAGCGGTTCATACTGGACTACGTACTTCCCCGTGCCCTGCTCTTGACCGGTGGTGAGTGGCGCGAGGCCCTCGAACGGGCCACGACGACGAAGGCGCTGCGCGAACGGGCAGAGACGATCCGCTCCGCGCTCGTATCCCCGATGGGATCGCTCGATACGGACTACCTCGCAGCGGACCCGCTCGGCCTAGCTTCCGAGCTTTCGGTCTTGAGCCCCGATACCGACGGGCTGACGATCGATCCATCCTCGCTGGGTTACCTCTCTCCCGATGGACGGGCGTCGCTGGTGATCGTGACACCGGCTCGATCCGAGATCGACGCCGAAGGCGGTCGGGCATTGGTCCGCGTGTTGGAGTCCGCGTTTGAAGCAGTTCGCTCGAATGCTGACGCGCCAATCGGCTTCGCGGCGATCGGCGGGCCGCTTTATGCAGCCCACGACGAGGAGATCCTCAGAAACGATTTGAACTTCACGTTGAGTGGGGCGATGTTGAGTTGCACGCTACTCGTCGTCGTGGCTTTCGGCAGCTTCGTTCTTCCGCTCGGGACGATTCTTTCCCTGTCGGTAGGCCTGGTGGCGACGATGCTCCTCCTGCGATTCGGACTCGGGTCGATCTCTTCGATCGGCGTGGGATTCGGCGCCGTTCTCGTGGGTCTCGGGCTCGACTACGGAATCCACGGCAGCACTCGATACTGTCAACGACGCATCGAGGGGGACGATACGGCGGTCGCACTCGACCGTACTTTCCGCGGCGCGGGCCCGGGTATTGTCACCTCGGCGTTGACGACCGCGGCGGCGTTTGCCGTGCTCACGCTGACCCGCGTGAGACCAATCTGGGAGTTGGGGCTGGTCGTATCGCTTGGAATCGTAGCGATACTGGTCTCCAGCGCCACGATCGGCGCAGCTTGTCTGGTCGGTGCGGACCGTGGACGAGGAATCGCGATGCCGTCGGGCGTCGTGTGGAACACCCTCGGCAGAACCGTTGATGGGTGTGTGCGGGTCGCGGTTCGTCGTTCCACCACGGTCATCGCCCTCGCCGTCGCGACGACCGGCGTCGCGGTGTGGGGGCTGACCTTCTTTCGATTGACGCCCGACTTGCAATCGTTGCGCCCAACCCACCACCCGACCGTTGCCGCGGAAAAGGTCCTGATGGAGCACTTTCCCGTCGGGCTCGATACGGCCACGATCGTCGTTTCGAACTCGACGCTCTCTCGAGCCCTCGAGGATACAGCTCGAGCCGAGCGGATCCTCCGCGAAGCCCTCGGAGACGACGTTGCCATCACCTCTCCAACTACGTGGCTCGGAGTCCCGAGCGTGGTGGACGACCGCCTGAGCGCCCTCGGCGAGGTTCCTCTGGAGTCGACCGTCGACGAATTCGAACGACAGCTCCGATCCATCGGGCTCGATCCAAGGGGCTTTGCCCGCGGTCTGGAAGCTCTCCGGACGCTCGGCAACGGACGCGACCCCGGTCTACCTCCTCGCGAGGCGTGGCCGGATTGGCTTGGTGAGCTCGTTCAGGTCGACGACGACCAGGTCTCGATCGCCGTCCGAGTGCGCCTGCGAAACGGAGTCTGGCCCGACGGCCCGCCGACCGAGATCCGTCGCCGTCTGGACGAGCAAGTCTCGGGAGTCGCGGTGGCCTCGGTTCCGGCGGTGGGTCGCGAGTTGCGTGAGCTCGCGCAACAGGACCTCCGGCGACTCGGGGGCGGAGCGGTGCTGGTTGTTCTCATCGTCGTCCTGATCTCTTTTCGAGGACGGATAGGACCAACGGTCCTGTCCCTCACCCCGGTTGTCCTGGGTACCGTGTGGGTTCTGGGTCTGTCGAGCTTGTCGGGCTTCTCGCTCGATATCTTCGGCGTCGCGGTGCTGCCAATCATCCTGGGCATCGGAGTGGACGACGGGCTGCACTCCGTGCACGGCGCTGCACGAGGAACGGCGCGGCCGATTGCCGCATCGGTGCGAGAATCGGGGCGCGCATTGCTTCTCACGACGCTCACGACGGCGCTCGGATTCGGATGTCTGACGTTGTCTCACCTCCCGGGTCTGCGGCGAGGTGGGATTCTGGTGTCGTGCGGCGTTCTGGCATGTCTTGCGGCCACGATCTTCGTCCTACCGGCTCTGGAGAGCCGTTTCGCCAAGAGACCATGAGGCGGAAGACCCCACAGAGCACGGCGGCACCCCATGCCCCTCGAACGGGTCGCATGCGGCGGCTTCTCGGAGACTTTCACGTCACCGGTGTGTTTTGGTTTCGGATTCACCTGTTTGGAGTTTCCATCCTGCCGAAACCGGGCGTCACGGTGATCGTGACTCTCTTCACTACCTTCTTTTTCTTCACCCTCTTCAACATTCGTCGTGCGATCGCGGCGAACCTGTCGGTCGTCCTCGGACCGTGCGGTTGGTGGCGACGTCAGGCGCGCATCTATCGAACGATGTGGGAGTTCGCATGGTGCCTGAGCGAACGATACGAGACGGTCGGGACGGATCGACGGGTTGCGTGCGATGTCGAGGGAAAGGAGATCTGGGATCGGTTGGTCTCCAGCGAGCGCGGTTTCGTGATGGTCACGGCGCATATCGGCAACTGGGAAATCGGATCTGCCCTGCCCTCGAAGCAGGCGAGTCGAAGAGTGCACCTTGTCCGAGAGATGGAGCTCGATCCGAAGGCGCAAGAATTCATCGCGGGTATCATCCGTAAGCAGTCCGACGAGGACCTCGTCGTGCATTTCGCTGGACAGCGCGATCCTGCGCTTGGCCTGGAGCTCCTTTCCGCTCTTCGGCGCGGTGAGATCGTGGCGCTTCAGGGTGATCGGCCACGCGCTTCCGAACGTCCCGTGCCCACGACACTGCTCGGGCGGCCCGTTGGCCTGCCGGCAGGCCCGGCGGCTTTGGCGCGTGCCGGCGGCGTTCCGATTCTGCCGGTTTTTGTCTTTCGCGAGGGTCGTCTCCGCTCGCGTTTGGTTCTACGCGAGACGATCGACATACCAGACACGGGCCACGCCAGAGCCGATATCCAGGCAGCCGCAGGTCTGATCGCGGAGCAGTTGGAATGGGCCATTCGGCAGCGACCACATCAGTGGTTCTGCTTTCGTGAGCTGTGGCCGGAGTAGCCCGGGTCGAGCTTGTACGCGCTGAAGCGACACTCGATGTCGATCTCGGCGCTTTCGACTTGTGACACCGTCGCGGTGTACGACGACAACGGTCCCGCCGTGCCTATCAGCCGCACCCTCGCTCGAAGTCGCTTACCCACGACCAGAAACGGGACTTTGAGCCGACACGTACGAATGGAGACGAGATAGCCCAAGTTCGGTGCGCGTACAGTGCCCGACTCGCCACGAGCGCGGAGCGCCTCGTGGGCTGCCGCGGCTTGAGCCGCCAATTCGACCCCGAGGATCGCCGGCGCTCTGGACTCGTGGGCCAGAGGGTGGTCCGCCGAGATCATGCCGACGCAGACGACTCCATCAGCGAGCTCGGCTTCCACTTCGGTCAAGAGAAGCGCCGGGTGTCGATGGGGCACCAGTTCGTCGACCGGTGGGAAGCTGGAAGCCATCGAACTAGTCGAGAGATCGGCGGGCGTCGTTTCTCGCGACCAGGAGGCCTCGTCGCGAGAGAAACACTCTCGAGGGTATTGACTCCGTCACGATCAGGCCTCGCTTCCCAATCTCTTTTTCGATACGCGCGAGCCCGGCAGATCCGGGGAGACCACGATGCCTGACGATCAGCGTTCCGGAGGGTGTGAGGGCGTTCGCCGCCCGATCCAGGATTTGGAGCTGCTGATCGGCGGAGTACCGATGGAGGACATCGAGTAATACGAAGGTTTCGCACGGCGGGAACGTTGCCTTCGCGAGGTCTGTTTGCTCGACTCTCGCGCCGTCTCCCAGTGCCTCTCGCGTTATCCGCGCCCTTCGTGGATCCGTGAGAAAGCCGACGAGCGAAAGATCTTTCGGAGATCTTGGCCAACCGTCGGGACGTTCACGATTCGGCTCGAAACCACGGTAGACATGCATGAGCGCCAGAAGGATCCCGTATCCACAGCTGGCGTCGACGAGAGTTCCGTTGGCCCGAAACAGCCGGCGGCGGACGATCTCTAGATAGATGTCGTCGAAACGAAGCCTGGCGCGCACACGTTCCCAGTTCAGAAAACCGGTCGGTAGGTAGGCCTGCGCCGTCTCCTCGATCAGCAGGCTACCGAATTCGTCGCCCGAGACGACTCTGGCCAGACGATAGGTCGCGGCACCCAGAATCGTCCCGAGAAACAAGCCCAGAACGACACTGCCGACGACGACCTCCGCGAGGACGGCGGCCAGGTCGATGCTCCGCACTGCGTCCAAGGAAAGCTGATGAAACTGGTTCCGCAGCACCAGGCTTCCCAACTGGACTTCGATGAAAACAAGGAACGGTGCGACGAAGGGGTTGTTGATGTTCGTCGCCAGATACATCTCGACGCGATTGAGACGAAGAACCCAACCCACGACGACGCAGATTGGAAGGTGAAACCCGTAGACCGGAAAGCTCCCGATCAGGGTACCCACAGCGATGGACAGAGCGTGACCGGTCGGCGTATTGGACTCGGTTCGCAGCTGGTACAATAAGCGGCTGAGTTTCTTCGATGAGCGAGCTTCCCGCATCTCACGCGGCATCTTACAACGTCGCCGATTGACAAGGGCGGCTCTATGCCTGCTCGTCGGGTTGGGCCTGAATTCGCTGGGCGAGTCTGCTGAGAAGACCGCCGGTCAGGTCCCGACACCGGGAACCCACAAGGTCAAAACCGATCAGCGAGCCGCGGGGTTTCGACGGACCTACCTGCTCCACCTTCCCGAAGACTATGACGCCGGCGCACCGCTGCCGTTGGTGGTGGCGATCCATGGCGCCTTCAGCGGTGGTAAGAACTTGGAGCGACGCAGCGGCCTCAGTCGTTTGGCCGACCGCGAGAGGTTCATCGTGGTCTACCCGAACGGAATCGGCCTGTTCGGCATGCTGCGACACTGGAACTCCGGCCACTGCTGTGGCAAGGCCCGAAAAGACGGCATTGACGACGTCGGCTTCGTCACCTCGGTGATCGAGGAGGTATCGCGGCGATTACGTGTGGACACCACGCGGATCTATCTCGTCGGGTACTCGAACGGAGGGATGCTGGCCTACCGGATCGCGGCGGAGAAGTCGGAGATGATTGCCGCGTTCTCGGCTGTTGCCGCAACCATCGGTGGCAAGCCCAAACCGGACAAACCGGAGTGGGTCATACCGCGACCCGAGATACCGGTTCCGGTTGTCGTGTTTCATGGCCACGCGGACCAGAACGTTCCCTACGACGAGGTCGGAGGAGAACAAGACCGAGACAAGGCGACGTCGATCTCGGTGACGCGCTCCGTCGCGTTCTGGGTCGAGCGAAACGGCTGCGACCCCGACCCGACCACGTTGGAGGAGGCGGCTGGGCGAGTCGTCCGCCAGTACTGGGAGGGCTGCGACGACGGCGCCGACGTCGCACTCTACACACTCGAAGGGTGGAAGCACGATTGGCCGGGAACGGCCCGCACCAGCAAACTGGACGAAGACGACCCGATGTACGGCTTTGACGCTGCCGAGATCATCTGGGATTTTCTCAGACGCCATCGGCGCGACGCCGGCTCGCCTGTCGGCCAAGCGGAGGCCAATCCGTTGTCCAGCAACGAGTTAAGCTCGAGAACGCCGGCAAGAAGAGCGCTCCCGAGAGTGGAGATGTGCGGTTCCTATTCCGTTGGGAAGGCCGACGATTTACCATGAGGCAAACGGGTTGGCTTGGCGACGGTGTTTTTGCACCGAGTTGTTGTGGGCAGCATCCGCCCACAGTCAGGAGGCGTAAGATCATGAAGAAGAAGACTCTAATCATCGTTGCTCTGTTTCTGAGCGCCGGCGTCATCTCTCCATTGTTCGCCCAGGACGTGTGCGAAGAAGAGAAATCGGCGCTCCTGGAAAAGACGTGGGTGGCCAAGGAGAGGCTCTACGACACCAAGGTGGCGGTCGAAGGAATCATCAAGCTCGAATGGGACAAGGAGGCCATCCCGGAAGGGGCCAAGTTCAAGATTCTGGATATCGTATGCACAGGTAGCAAGATGAAGCTCACGCTGCGTCAAGAAAGCGATCGGAAAGTGCGGAAGGTCAAAGTGTCCTTTCTCTTCAAACGGGAATCTCGACAAGGGGCCGATGCCAAAGAGAAGCTTCAAACGATCATGGATTTCGTATTCACCGAATCGGAGGAGTAAGAGGAACGAGACCTCTACAGGAAGTCGGTCAGGTCGGCGGGGCTCCAGTCGGCGCTGATCAGTTTCCACTCCCCGTCTTCTTCCTGAAATCTCATCTCGACTCGGGCCAGATCGGCCGTCATGCCGCCGAGGTCGGGGAAGCTGTCGACGGGAACGGAGGTCACGGCGACGAGCAGCGTGACCTCGGCCTGGCCGGGACCCGTGATGACCAGCGATCTTTCCCGCGTGAGGATGTAGACGGAGTCGAGCTGGAGAAAGTAGGCCCGCGCGAAGCCCAGCAGCCCCCGGCGATCGTAACCCTGTTCGTCGGTGTAATCGTCGGAGACGAGCTCGGCGAGCCGGGCGTGGTCCTTTTGCTCGGCGGCCTTCTCGCCCTGTTCGAGGACGCGGCGCAGGCGGACCTCGGGCGGCTCGCCACAGGAGACGGCCGGAAGCGCGACGGCAACCAGAACGGCCAGCGCGGCGAGTCGTTCAGACATCTTCGTAGCTCTGGAGCAGCTCGCGGGCCTCTTCCTCGCGGTCCCGTGGGACGAGGATCGAGGCGCCGAGCACCCTGCGGAACAGCCCGCCTCCGAATGATCCAAGGGGGAAGAGCCCCATCGCCTGATCGCCCTGGACGACGTAGGGGATCTCGGCGGCGTCCAGCACGGACTTGAGGACCGGCAGCAGCGCGCTGTCGGAGGTATTGAGGACGGCAACGAGCTCCTGCTCGGCGGGCAGGAGGTCGGCGCCGCAGTCGGGGCAGCGGTCCCCTGCGGGATAGGCGTTTCCGCAGCTGCGGCAGTACAGCATGAAGCTCGGTCCCGTCGAAAAAGGCCGGAAAATTCGATGCTATTATGCACGAAATGGTGCGGTCCAAACGCGAGACCGAGGTCAAGCTGCAGTTCGACTCGCCCGGGGAGGCTCGCCGCGCGCTCGACGGGCTCGGCGTGCGCCTGGTGCAGGAGCGCCAGTTCGAGGACAACGTCGTTTTCGACCGGGATCACGAACCGCTCAAACCGGCGGGCCTGCTGCTGCGGCTGCGCCGCTGGGGAGGTACGGCGCTGCTGACCTACAAGGCACCGGTGGCGGGTGAGCACCGCCACAAGGTCCGCAAGGAGGAGGAAACGGTCGTCGAGGACCCGGGCGCGCTCGAGCGGATCCTCGCCGGACTGGGTTTCGACCCGATCTATCGTTACCAGAAGTACCGGACGTTGTTCGAATCGGGCGATTTGCACGTTTGTTTGGACGAGACGCCTTTGGGCTGTTTCGTCGAGCTCGAGGGCCCGCCCGACGAGATCGATCGGGCCGCGGAGCGCATGGGATTCGGACCCGAGGGCTACGTCCTGGAGACCTACCGCGAGTTGCACGAGCAGCACGCGCGTGCGCGAGGGGTCGAGGCGGGGAATCTCGTCTTCGACGGCGAGACCGAGGACGATCGATGAAGGCGATGCTCCTTTCGGCGGGACTGGGTCGGCGGATGCTCCCGCTGACGCTGCATCTTCCAAAACCCGCGATTCCGGTACTCGGTCGCCCCATGGCGCTCGAGATCCTCGCCCGCATGGCGCGACACGGCATCGACGAAGCCGTGATCAACCTCCACCACCTGCCGGAGCTCGTCGAGAAGCTCCTCCGTAACGGCTCGGAATCGGCTCTGCCGGAGCTTCATTTCTCGTTCGAGAAAACGATCCTCGGCACGGCGGGCGGGATCGGCAAGGCGGCGCCCCTGCTGCGCGGCGCGGGACCGATCCTGGTGCACAACTGCGATTTTCTGTGCGACGTCGATCTCGAACACGTCGTGGAGACGCACCGTCGGTCGGGCAAGCTGGCCACGATGGTCCTCACGAAACCGCGGCGGGGCTATCCCACCGTGGAAGTCGACGCCGGGGGAAGCGTGCTGTCGATCGCGGGAGAGCCGGAGGTCGACGCCGCGAGCGTGGCCGCGAGCCACCTCTTCACCGGCTGCCACGTCATCGAGGAGAAGGTCCTCGATCTGATCCCCCCGGACCGGCCGAGCGGTATCGTCGACGACGTCTACCGCGCTCTGGCCGCTCGCGGTCTGCTGGGCTCCTACATCCACGATGGTTTCTGGTGGGAGTTCGGGACGCCGGAACATTACCTCGAGGGCAACCTGCGCTTGCTCGATCTGCCGCTCGACCACAGACTGGAGATCACCACGCACGACGCGATCCACGAGATCGCCGGCGGCGTTGCCGCTCTCGGTCCGGGGGCGATGCTCCAGGAGGGCATCCGCATCGAGGGCCGCGCCGTCATCGGTCTGGCCTGCCTGCTCGGCGAGGGCTCGCACGTCGAGGACAGCGTGGTCATGTCCGGGGCCTGGATCGGTCCGGCCTGTCGCCTGGAGCAGAGCGTGGTCGGCCCCGGCACCGAGATCCCCGCGGGATTCGAGTGCCACGGGGCGTTGGTCTGCGGCGACACGGGGACGACGGCCGAGACCGGAACCGGCGTGCGTCGCGAGGGAGAGCTGCTGATCTACGACTTCGTCGAGGATCGACGCCCGACCCGATGAACCTCCCGCGCAGCGAGATCGGCCGTTACGTGGAACGGGAGTTTCCCGGAGCCGCGGTCGAGCGACTGGCCGGGGATGCCTCGACACGCATCTTCTACCGGATTCGCGTGCCCGGCGGCCAGAGCGTGGTGCTGATGGACTACGGCGAGCCGTTCGACGGAGAGACGGACGACATCCGTCTGGGCGGCATCTTTCGCGACGCCGGTCTGCGGGTAGCCGGCCTGCTGAGGGTCTCGGCGGAGGTGGGATTTCTGGTCCTCGAGGATCTGGGTGACCGCAGCCTGGAAATGCTGTTGCACGAAACGGACGCGCCTCCGCAGGGTCCGCCTCCGCAACCGTTGGTGCGTGCCGTCGAGCTCGCCGCTCTCGTGGCGTCGAAGGGCACGCCGCTGCTCGCCCGCTCCGACCGCGCCGAGGGCCCGGCGCTCGATGCCGAGCGCTTCCGTTTCGAGATGGACTTCTTTCTGGAGCATTTCGCAGTGGGTCTGCGCGGCATCCGCGAGTTGCCGGAGGAGCTGCGCGGCGAGTTGTACGGACTGGCGGACCGGACGGCGGCGTCACCGAAGCGCGTTCTGTGCCACCGCGACTTCCACAGCCGCAACCTCATGGTTCTCGACGACGGCAGCCTGGCCATGGTCGATGTCCAGGACGCCCGCTGGGGGCCCGACACTTACGACCTGGCCTCGATCCTCCGCGACGCCTACATCGAAATCGACGAGGCCTGGATCGACCCGATGATCCAGATCTACTTGGGGGCCCTGGACGATTCGCCCGAGCCGACGGCGTTCGGCGAGCGCTTCCGAATCGTCGGCGCACAGCGCATGATCAAGGCGCTGGGCAGCTTCGGCTACCTGACCGTCGCCACACGGGGCGGGCGCTACCTGGACGCGATCCCGCGCACGATCGGGCGCCTGCGGATGCTGCTCCCCAAGAGCAAGGAAACGAAGGACTTATTCGAGGCGTTGACTCGAAGCGGTCTGCTCAACACTTGACGCGCAGGCCGTCGAAGAGCAGAGCCGGGGTCCTCACGCCGCGGTGGGACAGGACCGCCGCCCCGCACCCTGCGACGCATTTCTGGACGAGCTCCTCCGGAGTCGTGGAGACCATGCCCCCCGCAGCCACGGGTCCCGGCGCCCCTCCGGATAACAGCGCCCCGTCGATGTCGAGGATCCACCGCCCCGAAGGCAATGGGTGGAGTGAAAGACGGCTGACCCGCAGGGCATCGCCGGCGCGAACGGTCTCGAGCGGCTCGACGCGCAGGTGGGACGGCGAAGAACGGGGTCGATCGCGGAAAGACGGACGCCGCAGGTGCCCGGCTCCATGGATCCGCCCGATCGCGGTGCTCCCGTCGGCGAGGGTCAGACAGCGCGCGTCGGCCCCGATATCGTCGAAATCCCCCCCGAAGAGGGCCTCGGTGTCGTCCGGGGCATCGTGGACCCTCCAACCCGGACCGACCTCGAACGGGCTCGACCGGGGGTAGCCGTGGATCGCGCGGACCAGCGCCTGGACGAGTACGGCGGAGGTTTCAGGGCTGAACAGCACCGGCAGACGACGCTCGGGGCCTCCGAGCGACGCTCCCTGGGGCAGCTGTCTCGCCTCTTGCAGCTCGGACCAGCCCTCTCGGGAGAGATTTCTCCAGGAGCGCGCCGCCAGAACGAGCGGGCGCGGGGATCGGAGCGCTGCGGGTTGCGATTTCAACCTCAGCAGCGCCCACCCGCGTGTCCGGACTCTCGATGAGCACGGTTTCCCGTCGAGAACCCAGCTCTCGACGGTCGACGCCACCTCGACCCAAGCCGCGTCGTAGGCGACGCCCCCGCTGTCCGGGCCGAGTGCCGCGAGCGCACACTCGAGCCAACTGGCCAACGAGGCCGGCGACGGCAGGCGGGCGTCCGGGTCGCGGTCGATGCGCCGCTCGCCCGGCTCGATCCACTCCTCGGCCACCGCGGGGGCCGATCCCGGGCCCTCGGTGGCGAGCTCTATCGACTCGCGGACGCTCGTTTCGCCGCCACCGGAGGCCGCGGCGAAACGAACGAGCGGCTCGCCGCGGACTTGCAGGCGGGCCGCCACACCGTCCTCGCAGCCGACACGCACCTCGTCCCGGTCGCTCGACCCGCGCCGCACGACCCGAATCGCCGTCGACGCCCGGTGGTAGAGCTCGAATCTCTCCACCTGCCGGGGCAAGGCGAGCGCGCTCGAGTAGCGGACGAGTCGCTCGAGCAACGAGTCCGCATCTTCCGCGCAACGGTGTTGTTCCGGACTGTTCACAACCGTTAACCGAGGCGTAGCCTTTGACCCTTGTGCACTGGTCACCCCTTCACGCTGCACGAACTTTTTTCAGGTTACGACCCATGACACCCCTATCCGAATTGTCGGCGCGCCGACGCTTATGGCCAGGGGTTGTCCGTCGCGATGGCAAGAGCCGACGCAGGTGTCGAACTCGAGATCTTCCGCTACGCGATCGATCTGTTCGAGGGCGCGCTTGCCGTCTACGACGAGCAGATGAGCCAGCAACGGTCGCTCGATCCGTCCTCGCTGCACGAGATCGGAATCGGTAACGCGAAAGACCGCGCGTCCGCTCGCGAGGTCGATGCTCGCCGCTTCCATGCGCCGGATGTAGACGCCCTTGTCGAGACCGCTCAGTACTTCGTCAGCGTCGCACCGGCCGGCCGCGATGAACGTGCAGCCCATCCTCGGCTTGACCGGTTCGCGGAACGACGACCGGCGTCCGTGGCCGGTGGGTCGCCGCCCGGATGCGGCGGCGCTCGCGGAGTCGTGCAGCCAGCCCGTGACCCGGCCCTCGCCGATCAACGGCGTCGCTCGCGAGCGGCAACCCTCGTCGTCGACGCGCCACGCCGCCCTGCCGCGACGGGGATCGTCCAGGATCACGAGATCCCTCGGCGCGACGTCGCCCGAGAGGGTCGCCAGCCAGGATCCTCCGCCCAGAACCGTGTCGGCCTCCAGTGCGTGGCCCACGATCTCGTGGACCAGGACTCCCCCGACTCCCCGAGCGAGTACGACCGGGTACTCTCCCGAGGGTGCCTCGCGGGCGTCGAGGCGGCTCTCCAGGCGTTCGGCCAGTGCCAGGGCCGTCTTTTCCAGCCGTTCCTCGTCGAAACCGGGTGCGGTCGGTGGGCGAACCGCCTCGAAGACCGCCCGGGAGGACCTCGCACCCCGGCGCAGCCCGGCCTCGAACCTCAGGCGCAGCCCGCTGCGGCGGTCCGCGGCGCACTCGGCGCCCGACCCGCCGACGCGGACGAACTGTTCGAAGGCCACCGCACGGCCGCGGATCTCGGCGTCGGGGGCTGCGGCACCCAACCTTTCCATCACGGTTGCCAGCGGCGAGGAGGCGTCGGCCTCCCGGAGCCCTTCGACCTCCCGCGTGGGCCGCTTGCCCACCTTTTCACGCTCCGGATGGCGCAGGCGGTCGTCGCGGGCCGGTTGCGCGATGCGCTCGAGATCCTCGAGCGCGGGATCGGAGTGATAGAGGAATCTCGGAGAGGTGCCGAGACGCGTTGCCGACAGGCCGGACCATGCGGTGCGCGTCGATCGCACGGGCTCGCCCGTGCTCGACTCGACGGTCAGGTCTTGTCTGTGCTCGAGATAGAGCCGAACGGGAACCGGACTGCGGTCAGTCTGGTCGACGGCGTGCCGGAAAGCCTGTTCCCACTGCTTGGCCGCGGTTTTTTCTGCGTGAGGCAAGTCGTTGGCCAACGTACACTTGACTTGAAAGCTCCATGGCGCGAGGCTATCTTTCTAGCCGAGCGGCACGCGGATTCGACCAGAAATCAAGGGCTTTCAGAATCCGAGCGGTGCCGTTCGTCTCCGCCAGGTCGTCCATGCCGGATTATACGATACTGCTCGTCGACTACGAGCCCCGCAGCATCGAACGGCTCCGCCGACCGCTCGAGCAGGCCGGTTACCGCATCGAGATCGCCCAGGACGGCGTCAGCGCGATCAAGAGATTCGAAGAGCTGAAGCCCGACCTGACGCTGATCGAGGCGATGATTCCGAAAAAGCACGGCTTCGAGGTCTGCCAGGAGCTCAAGCGGACGGCTCACGGCAAGGACTCGGCGGTCCTGATCATCACCTCGGTCTACAAGGGACGGAGGTACCGCATTCAGGCCACCTATTACTACGGCTGCGACGACTACCTGGAAAAACCGATCAGCGACGAGACGCTGCTCGAAATCGTGCGCAAGCACCTCGGGGAACCCACCGAGCCGGAATCCGCAGAGGTCGAGCCCGATGACTCCGCGCCGGAGAGTTCGGGCGACGACGAGCCGTCAGCGGTCTCCGAGCCGGAAAGCACCGATTCCGGGACGAAAGGCAAGGAAAGTAAGAGCTCCGAGAAGCTGCTGGATGCGACCGAGGCGGAAATCCTCGATCATCTGGACCGTGTCCTGCCGACGAACCCCGACGGCTCCTCGACCGGACCACCGGTCAGCGATGTCGATGCCCCGCTGCCCGATGCGGTGGATAACCCGGATTCCGGTCCCGTTGCCAGCGTTTTGGAGGAGGCGGGAACCGTCGTCGAGTTCGACCTGGTGCGTGCCCGGCCCCTTGGCGGTGCCCCCGATCCGCGGCGACCGGTCGAAGAACCGTCGGCCGGCGCGATCGGAGCGCCCGTCGGGGGCGGTGCCCAGCCGGCTCTGGCCCCGGAAAGATCGATCGAGCCGCAGGCGGAGACCGCGAAAACCCCCGAACCGATAGCGAGGCACGGGGGGGAGCCGGAGGCATCCCAGCCGAAGCCCGAGCCGCCAGGCGCCCGCGGGCGTCTGTTTCTCTGGATCGCTTTCGCGCTTCTCGTCGCACTCGGCGCCCTGCTCTCCGTGATCGTTTTTCTCTAGTAAACTGCACCCACCGATGCCCAAGATCACGAAGATCTACACCCGCGGTGGCGACGACGGGACGACGAGTCTCGGCAGCGGCCAGCGCGTGAGCAAGGATTCGCTGCGAATCGACGCTTACGGCACGGTCGACGAGCTGAGCGCGCAGATCGGTCTGGCCATCGCGTCGGGGATCGATGCCGAGCTGGGCCAGGCGTTGGCGACGATCCAGAACGAACTGTTCCACCTGGGGTCGGATCTGTGCATCCCCGAGGCGGACAAGGAAAAACTCCAGGTGCCGCGTATCGAGAAGCGGCACGTCGACGCGCTCGAACGGATCCTGGACCGGCTCTCGGCCGAGGTGGGTCCGCTGGAGAATTTCATCCTCCCGGGCGGAGCCGTCGGGGCGGCCCACCTCCACGTCGCGCGCACCGTTTGCCGCCGGGCGGAGAGGATCCTGGTCGCCCTGGCCCGCGCGGAACCCGTTGGCGAGTGGGCCGTGATCTATCTGAACCGCCTATCGGACGCCCTCTTCGTCATGGCCCGCTACGAGAACCACTGCAAAGGCGTCAAAGACGTCCTGTGGGACAGCCGAGCCTGAAAAAGGGGACATTCCGCTTTAGTCGCTAATTCTTTAAGCCCCACAACGGGGCTTAAAGAATTAGCGACTAAAGCGGAATGTCCCCTTTTTCAAAAAGAAAACGCCCCCGACGAGGAGGAGGGGCTATTGGCTCGACGTCGGGGGCGCCTTCTCTCAAAGAGGCTCTGCCTTCTTGTCTATGAATTACGCACCGGCCCGAAGAGAGTTGCGGCCAGAAAAGTAAAAAGATTGTAACGACGCGAGGGATCGGGCTCAGGCTTCGGCCGGCGCCCCCGTGAATGCGAGAAAGGCGATCAGTACGCCGCGCAGCCGGGTTCGCTCGACGATCATGTCGATCATGCCGTGCTCGAGCAGGAACTCGCTGCGCTGGAAACCGTCGGGCAGCGTCTGACGAATCGTCTGTTCGATGACCCGCGGGCCGGCGAATCCGATCAGCGCTCGGGGCTCGGCCAGGTTGAGGTCGCCCAGCATGGCGAACGATGCCGTCACGCCACCCGTCGTCGGGTCGGTGAGCACCGAGACGAAGGGAAAGCCGGCGTCGTCGAGCCGGGCCAGGGCGGAGGAGATCTTCGCCATCTGCATCAGCGACAGCGCCCCCTCCTGCATGCGCGCGCCGCCCGAGCAACTGAAGACGATCAGGGGAACCTGTTCTTGAAGGGCGCGCTCGGCGCAACGAGTCACCTTCTCGCCGACCACGCTACCCATCGAGCCACCCATGAAGCCGTACTCGATCACGCCGAGCACGACGGGATGGCCACCGATCCGTCCCACGCAGGAGATGAACGCGTCGCGCAGACCGGTCTGCTGCTGGTACTGATCCAGCCGTTTGGAGTACGGCTTGGTATCGACGAATTCGAGCGCGTCCCTCGGGGAGATGTCGTGGTCGAACTCCTCGTAATGCCCATCGTCGACCAGCATCTCGATGCGCTCGCGCGAGCCGATGCGGAAGTGGTAGTTGCACTTGGGGCAGACGTTGGCGTTCCGCAGGACCTCTTTCTTGTAGACCATCTCCTTGCACGCCGCGCACTTGACCCAGAGCCCCTCGGGCATCTTGAGGCGCCGCTCGGTCTGCGGTTGCTTGGGTGTCTTTTCTTTTTTGAACCAGGCCATGGGGATTGCGTGCCGGCCCCGGCCGTGACTTCCGCCCGGCCAGGGCGGGATCCAAACTACAGCCCTCCCCCCGGCTCGTCAAGCGTACCGGGCGGAGCCGGGTCGGCTTTCTTCCTGTAAACGATGTACTTGCCCTGACGGCCGACCTCTCCGAGCCGCTCCATCGCCGCCGGCTCGGCTCGGGGCACGTCGACCTCGTCGAAGACGATCAGCGGGTCGTCGTCCTCGACGAGACGGGCCTCGAGATCGACGAGGTCGACCTCCTGCGGCGCGCGGTCGAGATAGTAGGTCAGGCTCGGGACCTTCATGTCGACGATGACGACGGGACGGGCCGGATCCCGCAACGAGGGCACTTCTTCGATCAGATAGGCCGAGGTACGGGTCCGCGACAGCGCCGGGACCAGGACGACGAGCGCCATGACGAGAAAGGCCGCGGTGGCCGACGCGGCGGCGCCGTAGACCCAACGCGGCCGGCGGAGCAGCAGACCGATCAGACCGGCTACGGCGCCGATCGCGTAGATCGCAGCACCCGCAGCGGCGGCCCCGACCGCGACGGGGTCGAGACCGAGGCCGATTGCAAGCGTGAGTCCGACGGCCACGGCCCCGAGACTGGCCGACAGCAGTGCCGGCCCGACGATTCGCTCGCGGGGCGCGTGTAGTTCCTGGCCGAGCTCCCAGGTGACCAGGATCGCGGCGAGCGGTGCGAGCGGCAGGACGTAGTTGGCCAGCTTGCTCTTGCCGATGGAAAAAAAGAACAGACCGACGACGAGTCCCGCCGCGGCGTAGAGCGCGGTGCGGGCCGCGGGCTCGTTGCGCTGCACGAGCGTCCTCGGCAGCGCGACGACGAGCGTCGCGAGCCAGGGAAAGAAACCGACGGCGAGAACGGCGAGATAAAACCACGCCGGCTCGACGTGATCGGCGCCGACGAAGTAGCGCTCGAGCGCCTCGCCACGGACGACCGTCACGACATCCGCGACGCCGACGCTTTGGAGGAAAGCCAGGCCCCACGGCAGGACGACGACGCACCAACCGGCGATTCCCTGTAGCAATCCGCTCCAACTCGGAAGAATCTCGCGGCTCGATGCGGTGCGGCCGGCGAGCATGATCAGCAACGGAAGAACGACGCCGACCGGTCCCTTGGCCAGGAAGGCCAGGCCGAGCAGACCGCCGATAGCAAGACCGCGGTAGGCCCCGACCTCCTTGGGCTCGGCGATGTCGAGGGCCAGGGCCGCGAGGATGTGGACCGACAGCAACGCGTCGATCGTTCCCAGACGACCCACGGCGACGACGAGCGGCATCGTGCCCAGCACCGCGACGGCCCACAACGCTCCCTCGTGGCCGAAACGCCGCCGCGCGATCCAGCCCACGATAAAGAGCGAGGCGACGGTGGCCGCGGCGCTCGGCAGACGGGCAACCCATTCCGAAGCGCCGAACAGGCGGAACAGGGTCGATTGGATCCAGTGCAGCAACGGAGGTTTGACGAGGCGCGGTTGGCCTTCGTACGTCGGTACGACGAGGTCGCCGCTGCGCATCATCTCGACTGACGTGCGTGCGAAACGGCTCTCGTCCGGGTCGAACAGGGGCAGCGCGGCGGAGCCGACCGACACCAACAGGGCCGCAGCGGCGAGTACCGCCCAGAACGCGATGCCGGCGCGTCGTTCGTCCATCTTCAGGCCGCTCCCGCGGGCACCGGGCCCGGGATCACCGCGCTATGATAGGTCTCTTTCCGCGGCCGGGTCGGGCATGCACGAAACGATCGAATGGCTTTACGGGCTCCAGCACTTCGGCATCAAGCTGGGCCTGGACAACATCAGCGCCCTACTGGAGGTGCTGGACCATCCGGAGCGGGGCTACCGCTCACTCCACGTGGCCGGCACGAACGGCAAGGGCTCCGTGGCGGCGATGGTCGACGGACTGCTGCGCGCGTCGGGCGTTCGCGCCGGTCTGTTCACCTCGCCGCACCTCGTGCGTCCCAACGAGCGCATCCGCATCGCGGGTGAGGACATCACCTCCGCCGAGCTTCACACCCGGCTGGCGGCGATGCGGACGACGATCGAAGCGGCGATGGCGGACGGGCACCTGGAGGTGCACCCGTCGTTCTTTGAGGTGGTCACGGCGACGGCGTTGCAGGCCTTCGGCGAGCATGCGCTCGACGCTGTGGTGCTCGAGGTGGGTCTCGGCGGGCGGCTCGATGCGACCAACGCCGTGGCTGCCGACATCGGCGCGATCGTCAGCATCGCGCACGACCACACGAAATCGCTGGGCCCGACGCTGGAGAAGATCAGCGCCGAGAAGGCCGGCATCGTCAAACCGGGCATGCCGCTGGTCAGCGGCGTGGTGCAGCAGCGCGCGATCGACGTGATTCGCGGTATCTGCCGCGAGCGCGGTGCGAAGTGGATCGACGCGCGTCTTGCGGTGAGACTGATCGACGACGGTCCGGACGGTTTCACGCTGTCGACGGCGAGGAACGTTTACCCCGCTCTGAAGCTCGGCCTCGCCGGGCGGCACCAGATCGACAACGCCCGCGTCGCGCTGGCCTCGTTCGAGATTCTGATGGAGTGTCTGGGTCGAAGCCCGGAACCGGAGACGGTGCGCGACGGTTTGGCCTCGGTGCGCTGGGCCGGCCGCTTGCAGCGGGTCGACCCGGGGGACGGGCGACCCGGTCTGTTGCTCGACGGCGCGCACAACCCGGCGGGGATCGACGCCCTGGTGCGTTACCTGGAGCTTTCCCCGGATCCGAAACCGGTACTGCTCTTCGGAGCGACGAGCGGCAAGCCGCTGGAGAAGTTGCTCGGACCTTTGGCGGGCGTGGTCGACTGCGCCGTGATCACGCGACCGCAGGTCGAGCGGGGTCTCGACGCCGAGGAGGTCGCCGCGGTCGCGCGCGAGTGGATCGAGCGTGTCGAGGTAGCGGCCGAGCCGGCGCAGGCTCTCGAGGTTGCTCTTGAGCTGGCGGCGCCCGATCGTTTCGTCCTCGTGGCGGGCTCGTTGTACCTCGTGGGGCAGATCCTGGGATTGCTGACGCCGGAGGAGATTCCGGGTCCGGTCGCGATGTAGCGTTCGTTTTCCGGCTTCGACTCGGGGCGCTAGAATTCGCTGGATCATGGGTAGAGACATGAAGATCGAGGCACCGGAGCTGCGCCTGGACCCGGAGCGGATCCTGGAGTCGGTCGACTGGGCCGAGATCTTCGGCTCGGAGGGGCCGGTCGAGATAGAGATCGGCATCGGCAAGGGGCGCTTCCTGCTCGCGGTGGCGGCGCTGCGGCCGGAGGTGCGCTTTCTCGGTGTGGAGTGGGCCAACAAGTACCTGCGCATCGCAGAGCACCGGGCTTCGCGGCGTGGCTTGGAAAACGTTCGCTTCGTCCGCGTGGATGCCCGCGATCTGGTCTGCCGCTCGATCCCGGCCTCGTCGGTGTCGGCCTACTACGTCTTCTACCCGGATCCCTGGCCGAAGAAGCGGCACCACAAGCGGCGGTTCTTCCAGGCTTCGACGGTCGAGCATCTGGCGAGGACTCTGGTGGCGGGTGGGTGGCTTCACGTCGCCACGGACCACGACGAGTACTGGTCGGCTATCGAGCCGTTGCTCGACGGCGATGCGCGATTCGAGCGTTTGCCGGAGTTCGGGGGTGAGGATTTCCCGTTGCCGACGGACGCTCCGTTGACGAACTTCGAAGCGAAGTACGGCCTCGAGGGCCGGTCGAGGCATCGCGGGAGCTGGCGGTTCCGGGGACGTTGAATTGGTCACGGGCGGGCGGTACACTGGCTGCTTCTAGGGGTTTTTTGCAGGGGAGTAGCTCAATTAGGCAGAGCACCGGTCTCCAAAACCGAAGGTTGCAGGTTCGATTCCTGTCTCCCCTGCCACGCCGGTCTTCCTTCGGTCTGCTCTTTCCGCGTCGGATTCGGTCGGCATGACCATGAGCACATCTCCCTCGAAGCTTCTGCTGACCGGCGATCCCGGCTGCGGCAAGACGACCGTCGTGCGCCGCGTCGTCGAACGACTGCGGAAGTCGGTACCGATGACGGGCTTTCTGACCGACGAGGTACGCGTCGAGGGGAAGCGTCAGGGCTTTCGCGGGACGACGATCGACGGCCGTGAGTTCGTGCTGGCGGACAGGGAGATCGCCGGAGAGTTGCGCGTCGGTCCTTACGGAGTCGATCTGGAGGGTCTGGAGACGATCGGGCTCGCCTCGCTCGAGCCCGCGGCCGACACGCGGCTGATCGTTCTGGACGAGATCGGCAAGATGGAGTTGCTGTCGCCCGCGTTCAAGCGTCGCGTGGAAGAGTTGGTCGAGGGTGACGTCGCGTTGCTGGCGACGATCGCCTTTCGCGGTGTCGGGTTCGTCAAGCGACTTCGCAACGACCCGCGCGTCACGTTGCTACGCATGCGACGTCACACGAGCGATGCGGTGGTCGGCGACGTCTTGCGACGACTGGCCGCCGTCGGGATCAGTCGGGCGGGTTCGTGATCGCGTCGAGCATGCGGCGCGCCTCGCGCGTGTGATGGGCGCGCTCCTCTTCAGAGAGATCCTCGATCTCGGCCGGTAGGACGGGCTCGATCTCGAAGCTCTCGCGTGCTTCGTCCCGCCCTTTGTCGATGCGACGACGAATCCAGTGATCGGTGAAGAGCGCCGGCCCCAGGTCGTGGGGTTCGGCGCGGCGCATGTGACAGGCGATGCAGTCGTCCGGCGGCGCGGTTTGCCGGCGCGTCTCGGGCGGGGCCGTGCAGCCGTCGGTCTGATGACAGCGCAGACACTGTTTGCGGAATAGATCCTCGGGGCGGTCTTCGTGGTAAGCGCTGACGTGCGGGTTGTGACAGGTGAGGCAGTCGAGCCGTCCGCCACTCTCGGTGTAGCAACGACTGAGCATCAACCGGTCGCCCTGTGACGCCGTGCCGAACGCGTTCGCGTTCGCCTCGACGAAACGGAAAGGGACGACGAAGTCGCTCAGCGGGCGACCGGGTCGGAACGATTCGGGCTCGCGGCCTCGCCGCGGCACGCGCGCGGTCGCAGCGGAGTCTCCGAGGTGGCACTGGAAACAGACGGCCATTCGTTCATCGAGCGGTAAACGGCGCGGGTTGACGATCGTGGGGTCGGGCTCGCCGCTGCCGGTGTCGGAGGTTCCCTTCCAGCGCTCGACGTGTAGCCCGCCCGGGCCGTGGCAGCGCTCGCAGTCGATGCCTTGCGGTAACTCGCCCGTCAGGTTGTCTGGATCGATCGCGGCGTTGTGACAGAAAAGACACGCGCCGGCTTCCCCTTCCGAGAGGTGCTCGTTGCCGGTCCCGTCGGCGGGGCACGGCACCCAGCTCGGCCGCTCCGCGTACCAGCAGATCGCCTCCCGCGTCAGTTCGCCCTCCTCTTTAAGAAAGAGCGTCCGGGCATGGTTGCCGGAACCGAGCACCCATGCCTTCGACCGGTCGTCGATCTCAAGCGCGGGTCGCTCCGAGGCATCCCATCGTTCGGCTGCCGCGGCGAGCGGATAGAAGGAGAGGCGCATGCCTGTGTGTGCGTAGGTGGAAACAACGCCGAGATGACAGGAGCGGCAGGCGTCGATCCCCACGTAGGCCACCGAGGGATCCAGGTTGGCGAAAGCGAACTCGCTCGATTCGGTTGGCGGAGTCGATTGCTCGCCGCATCCGCCGCACGCGATGCAGACGATCACGAGCAGACCCGCGACGACCGCGGCTCCCGGGCGATGCTTCCCGTTGTCGGTGCTCATGCGAGGTCGAGGAAGGTGCCCGTGGTCAGGCGGGCTCCTGCAGACCGTAGATCCAACCTTCGCGCCGCACGCGCTCGCCCTCGCCGGGTGCCAGATCGTCGGGCGCCCGCTCGGCTTCTCCGCTCAGTACCGCGACGGCCGTCAGGCGCGCGGCGATCACGGCGTCGAGCGCGTCGCGGCGGGCGAGACACGACCTGGCCATCGACTCTTGCAGCTCGATCGGCATGTAGCCGAGACCTCCCAAAGCATTGAGGATGTGGCGGCGATGATCGCGCCCGTCGCCCTCGCCGGGGGGAAGGGCAAGCCGCTTGACGTATCCTCCCGGGTAGACCTCCAGCAGCAACTTGCCCTGGGCACTCTCGAACGGCTTGACGGCGTAGCGCGAGCGATCTTCGGCGATCATGCGGATGCCGTGGTAGGTCATCGGCCCGAGGTCCGGGTTGACCCGGTGCAGCGGGGAGAAGGCGCTCACCCTCTCGTCGGTCAGCCGCTTGCTCTCGCCCAGCTCGTCACGGTACTCCTGGATGGCGACGAGATAGTCGGGACGCGTCACCCGCTCCAACTTCTTGGCCAGCGCCCACCAACCCTCCTCGGGGAAGGGCCCGCCCATGATCTTTTCGGCGAAGTCGATCGGGAGACCGAAGGGAAAGTCGAGGCCGATCGCCTCGACGTTCATCAGCGAGGTGTCGGGGTCGCGCAGGTAACCCTGCAGCCCGTGACGCCCGGTGGGCTCGAGGCGGATGACGCGCAGGCGGTCGTCCCGAAGCTCGACCATGGCCAGCCACGTGGCCTCGCGCGGGTCCCGCATGTCGCCGCTGTAGTCGACTCCGGCGAATAGGCGACCCTTCGGCTCGGTCGGCTCGGTCTCCGTGACGATGGGTATCGACAGCGTCTCGACCGGCTCGGGGGTTTTCTCGGTCTCCGGTTCGGCAGCGGCCTCGGGGCGAAGGTGGCCCGGAGCCGGTGGCCCTTCGTCTTCCTCGGTCGGCTTCCAGCCTGCGGTCACGGCGGCGTCGAAGACTCTGCGGAACAGATTGACCTCGGGCTCGGGCCACCCGGGATCGCAGCAGAGGAAGACCCGGCGAGGCTGCTGGCCGAGATCGAGCGGGGGCTGGAAGCGATGCCCGGTCTCCAGGTCGATCCACGCGAAGCCCGCGGCATCGGCCATGCGCAGACCGGCGACCCTCGAGATTCCCAGGAATTTCTCGGAGCGTTGCGAATGTTTCTGACTCGCCGGAGAGAAGACGACGATGAGGTCCCCGAGGCGCAGGCGTGTGGCGACCCTGTCGAAGGCCAGCACGTGCCGGGGCATCTCCTCGTGCCATATATTGGGATAGCGCGCCCGCGCGTCGTCCCACTCCATGACGCGCATCATCCAGCGCGAGCGGCGCCGGAGCTCATCGGTTTGCATTGCGAGTCCCCTGCTGCAGCGGTATCGCCCACCGTCGATCGGTCTGTACGGATATCGACAGCATGGTCATGCCCGGCCGCGCCTGTCAAGAGCAGCCGTCGGCTCTCCTTGCGGGTTCCATCGGTTAGACTGGATTTCGGCACGACGATACGACAAATCGGGAGTAGGACGAAGGTCGCCATGCGATTCGAACGGTCCTTTTTCAGTGTGCGGAGATGCGCCGGAAGGTGGCTGGTTGCCGGCTCTTGCTTGGTTCTGGCCGCGATACCCGGAGCCCCGGCGACTCACGCCAAGAAGTACGACGTCGGGGGTTACCGCCTCAGCACCGTGGTGAAGGGCAAATCGGGTCCGTTCGTCGTTTTCGACTCGGGCATGGGGGACTCGCACGAGGTCTGGCAGTGGATCTGGCCCGATCTGGCCAAGGAAACCAGGGTCTTTCTTTACGATCGGGCGGGCCTGGGGCGTAGCGGGGCTGGTCCGAAGCCGCGAACGAGCGAGCGGATCGTCACCGAGCTGCACGAGTTGCTGAATGTGGTCGGGGCCGAAGGGCCCTACATTCTCGTGGGGCATTCGTTCGGTGGGCTGAACATGAGGCTGTTCGCGGGACGCTATCCCGACGAGGTCGCCGGGCTGGTTCTGGTCGACGCCACACCGCTGGACTACCCCACCCTGGAGGATTCACTCCGTTCGGAGGTGGAACAAAGCCGCCTGAGACGGCGAATTCGCTGGGCTCCATTACGCTGCGGCTCGAGCGGGACTCCGTCGTGCAGAGCGCCGAGCAGGTCCGGGAAGGGCCGCCTCTTCCCGATATCCCGGTGATCGTGGTCACCTCCGGCCGGACGACCGAGAGTGCGCGTTTTCGCGAGGCCTGGCTGGCCCTCCAGGACGAAATGGCGGATCACCTCGAGGCCGACCGGCATATCGTCACCGAGAACGCCAGCCACAATATTCACATGGACCAGCCCGAGCTCGTCCTCCAGGCGATCCGCGAGGTGATCGAGTTGGCTGGGGATTGACCGCGCCGGGCCGGAGCGTGCTCTCGAGAGGTTTTTTTGGCATTTTTTTTGCTGTTTCGTGAGTATTGGTAGAGTGGGTACTCCTTCCGGAAGGGGCCCTTGGGCCTCGGGGGGAGGGGAAAGCACCCGAGGATCCAGGAGAAGCCGATCGATGGATTCGTCTTCGCAGGCCGGCTTGTCAGCAGCGCGGGGTCGCGGCGCGGCCGGCGACAATTCTGACGGCCTAAGCCCTTCCCAGATAAAGGGTAAGATCGACAAGTCCACGAAGACCGTCATCCTGGTCGGCAACCCCAACGTCGGCAAGAGCGTGGTTTTCAAGAACCTCACGGGACGCCACGTCACGATCTCCAACTACCCCGGTACGACCGTCGAGATCACGCGGGCCCGCACCCGGCTGAATGGCCACCAGGCAGAGTTATTTGACACACCGGGGATCAATGACCTGGCCCAGAAGAGCGAAGACGCGCAGGTCACTCGAGATGTTATTTTTGCGCACCCTGATGCGACTCTGGTGCAGGTGGCCGACGCCAAGAACCTGCGCCGGGCCCTCCTCCTGACCCTCCAACTCGCCGAGCTGGGTCGCCCTATCGTCCTTGTGCTCAACATGATGGACGAGCTCCGGCACTGCGGGGCCCGCATCGACATCGACCGGCTCGCGGAGATTCTGGGGGTCCCGGTCGTCAGCACCGTGGCGATCCAGAACTCCGGCATCGACCGCGTGGTCGAAGCACTTCCGGCGGCCAGCGAGCCGAGCCTGGATTGCCTGTACGGCAAGGAGCTCAGGGAGGATTACGAACGCAATCAAATGCGACTGGCTCGCGCCAACGAGATCCTCTCCGAGACCTACACTCTGCGGCAGCCGTCGAAGCCTCGGTTCAGCGTGCGGCTGGGCTTCTGGGCCATGCACCCGGTCAAGGGACTGGCCCTGCTGGCTCTGGTCATGCTGGGGGTCTTCTGGTTCGTCGGCCTGTTCGGTGCCGGCACCCTGGTCGATGCCCTCGAGGTCGGCGTCTTCGAGCAGCGGCTCAACCCGCTGGCGGTTCGGGCGGTCGATGCCGTGCTGCCCTTTCCCCACACGCACGAGTTGGAGACGGTCGAGTTCGCCTTCGCGCTGCCGCTCACTCCCGCGCACGAGATCCCCCTCGCCAAGTCGACGCGAACCGTCGTCGGCTCCGCCTACAGCGTCGATCCGGCCGCTTCGCTGACGTGGTTTCAGCAGGGGCTCCGCCTCGTGCACGACTTTTTCGTCGGCGAGTACGGCGTGATCACCATGGCGCTGAGCTATGCCCTGGCCATCGTCCTGCCCATCGTCACCACGTTCTTCTTGGTGTTCAGCTTGCTCGAGGACTCGGGCTACCTTCCGCGCCTCTCGATCATGGTCAACCGGCTGTTCCGCGTCATGGGGTTGTCGGGCAAGGCCGTGCTGCCGATGGTTCTCGGTCTGGGCTGCGACACGATGGCCACGATGACGACGCGCATCCTGGACACGCGCCGTGACCGTGTGATCACCTCGCTCCTGCTGGCCCTGGCCATCCCCTGCTCGGCTCAGCTCGGGGTGCTGCTGGCGATGATGGCCAGCCTCTCGGCCATGGCGGCATTGGGTTGGGTCGCGCTGATCATCGGCGTGATGCTGCTGGTGGGGTGGCTGACCTCGAAACTGTTCCGGGGCGACAAGAGCGATTTCATCCTCGAGGTGCCTCCGATCCGGACGCCCCAGATCGGCAACGTCCTGACCAAGACTTTCGGGCGGCTCGAGTGGTATCTCAAGGAGGTCATTCCGCTGTTCGTGCTGGGTACGGCGATCCTTTTCGTCCTCGACCGGACTTACGCGCTCGCGGCGATCGCCCGGGCGGGTCGGCCGCTCGTGTCGGGTTGGCTGGGTTTGCCGGCGGACACGATCAACGCCTTCCTGATCGGCTTCATGCGGCGGGATTTCGGTGCGGTCTACCTGCTCGATGCGGCCACGGGCCCGGACGCCACCCTCTCGCCGCTGCAGATCTTCGTCTCCATGGTCACGATCACCTTGTTCATGCCGTGCATCGCCAATCTGTTCATGATCGCCAAGGAGCACGGCAAGCGAATCGCCCTGTACATGACGCTGTTCATCTTCCCGTTCGCATTCCTGGTCGGCGGCATCGTCCACCACCTGGGTCGGGCGCTGGGGTTCGAGTAAATGAAAACCGACGGACGTAAACCGCTATATCTGCACTGCACGCTGTGCGGCCTGGAGTTCGAGAAGACGGAGACCGTCTGTGCGCACGGTTGTCCGATGGGCCTGTCGTGCAACCACGTGCGCTGCCCAAACTGCAACTTCGAGTTTCCCGAGCCCCCGCAAACCACCCGGTGGCTGGGGCGGATGTTCCGTCGCCGGCGGCGCCACCGGCACGGGCAACGACGGGGCAACGGTGAAACGACAACGCTGGACCGAATGCGATCGGGCGAGCGCTGCAAGCTTCACCGCCTCGGATGCAACAACTCGGGCCGGCGCAACACGCTGACCGTCTTCGGCATGACTCCCGGCACCGAGTTCGTCCTGCTGCAGCGCCACCCCAGCTACGTGATCCGCATCGGCGAGACCGAGCTGGGCCTGGACGAGGAAATAGCCCGAGAAATCCACGTCAAGCCAATATAGGGGGGGGTCAAGTCTTCGCACAGGGGGATGGGGACGTTTCCCGATTGGCGGTTCTGGGGACAGCTCAATTATGATTGAGCTGTCCCCAGAACCGCCAATCGGGAAACGTCCCCATCCCCCTGTGCGGAGACTTGACCCCATCATTCGGGAACGGTCGACTACGATTTGTCCGGATCGGTGGACGGTTTTTGCTTTTGATCTGGAGGGCCGGCCGGTTTCGTGGTTCGAACGCGACCGCGTGTTCAAGCGGTCGCTGGCCAGCGCGGTCTACGGGCGTGAGCGCGTCGGCGGCCGCAGGAAGTACTGGCGGCTCTCCGACGATGATGCGGCCCAGGCGTTCGACCGGATTCTGCGCGCGGTCGCCCGTTTGCCCCTGGACCAACTGGACGAGCAGGGCGTCGAGAGGATCGAGCGTATCCTGAGCTGGACGCCGGAGCGACTCGCCGCCGAGCGCGACCGTTTCGATGCCGCCTACCGTCCGATTTCGATCCTGCCCCCGGATCAGTACCTTGCCGTCGTGCTTCAGGCGACCTTCGGTTGCTCGTGGAACCGGTGCACTTTCTGCAGCTTTTACCAGGACCGGCCGTTCAGGACCCGCTCGGAGCGCGACTTTCGAGAACACTGCCACGACGTCGGCGAACTTCTGGGACGCGGCGCCGCTCTACGCAAGCGGATCTTTCTCGCCGACGGCAACTCGCTAACACTGTCCAACCGGCGCCTGCTGCCGATCTTCGAGAGCGCGCGCGAGGCCTTTCCAGGGCGAGGACTCTACGGCTTCGTCGACGTGTTCACGGGCGAGAAGAAGAGCCTCGACGAATGGTCTGAGCTACTCGGCGCCGGGTTGAAACGGGTCCACGTCGGCATCGAGACGGGCGACGATCGCCTGCTCGGCTGGCTGAACAAGCCGGGAAGCGCCGACGACGCCCTGGATTTCGTCGGCACGCTCAAAAGAGCTGGGCTGCGCGTCTCCGCGATCCTGATGGTCGGCGTGGGCGGCGAGCGCTTCTCCTCGGACCACGTGCGTCGATCGCTGGAGCTGACCGCCCGACTACCGCTCGACGAGGGCGACGTCGTCTACCTCTCTCCGTTCCTCGAGCACGAAGGATCGGCCTACGCTCGTCGTTCCCGCGAGGAAGGCCTGCGCGCGCTGGATGCGGACGAAATCGAGTCCCAGTACGTGGAGTTGAGAGATGGCATCCGCCGGGCCAACCCACGCATCCGCGTCACGCGCTACGACATCCGTGAGTTCGTCTACTGACGTATTCCTTGGAGGTCTTTTTGTCCCACAAAGCCCCTCCCCGCAGCCTCGCGTTGAATATAGAATCGTCACGATCATCGACGATTCCGGATCGCGGGCAGGCAGGGAGCGAGACGACGGATAGGGGGTAATCGAGTGGACGCACGGCGGTGCAGAGGCGCGGCGTTCGCACTGGCGATCGTCATCGCCGCGTCTTGCGACCCCGGCTCCCGAGCGCAATCGGAAGCCGACCTGTTCGATGGGCCGGCGATGGGACCCTTGGTCATCATCGGGGGCCGTCTCGACCCCAAGAACGAGCCGATCTACAGGGCCATCCTCGGGTTGCGAGTTGGGGCCGATCCGATCTGCATCTTGCCCACGGCCAGCGACCGGCCCGAGGAGTCGATGAAATCCGCCGTGGCCCACTTCGAGCGCTACGGCGGCCCCGGATCCGCGATCGGCATCGACCTGTTTCACACGAGAGCCTGGAAGGCGGACAGACCCAAGATGGCGAGGAAGCTCGAGGGCTGTGGGGGCTTCTTCTTCACGGACGGCGACCAGTCCCGTGTCGTGGATACCTTGCGCCCTCAGGGTCGTAGCACATTGGCCGAGCAGGCGATCCTCCGCGTGCACCGGAAGGGCGGCGTGATTTCCGCTTCGAGTTCCGGGGCGGCCATGATGAACGAGCGAATGATCGGCTCCGGGTCGAGCGACGACGCTCTGACCCACGGTATCGTCGAGGACGCGAGCCTCCCGGGTGTGTGGATCCGCGGGGGCATGGGGTTGCTCCGGAGCGGAATCGCGGACCAAGCACATCTGGCCAAGGGACGAACCGGTAGATTGCTCGTCACGCTCGCCGGCCTGGACTCGGTGAACCGCGGGTTCGGCATCGACGAGGACACCGCGTTCGTCATCAGGGGGACCGTGGCTCGCGTCGTCGGCTCGTCTCAGGTCGTGGTCTTCGAGAAGGTGCGGGCGGGTACGGGCCCGAGGAAGCTGGACAACGCGCGGTTCAGGATGCTTCTGCTGGGCAACGGCGACACCTACGACCTACTGGACGGCAAGACGGAGGTCGAGGTCCGCAAGGATACGCTCCGACTGGATACTCCGGCCCCGACGCCGTTGTCGGGACCGTGGCTCGCGGCAGGTCTTCACCTGTTCCTCGTCGATTTTGCGGTCTCGCGGACACAATCGTCCGAGTTCACTTCACGGGGCTACCGTTTCCGCCTGACCAAGGCCGAAGGTTTCGACGCCAGGGGCTGGGAGATTCCCACGGGCGACGACCTGCCCCACGGCTTCACCGCGGGCTGGTTCGAATTGGATATCACCAGCGAGCCGGCGCCGGCGGGTACCGGTCAGCCGAATCCGTAAAGAAAAACCAAGCAGGAGGAAAAGGACCGTGCGTCTCATCATTGTTGGACTCCTCGCCATCGTCTTGGCGGCCGGTGCCGCCCAGACGGCCGATCCCTGTGTCGATTGTCATAAGGGTGTGACCCCGAATATCGTCAAGGACTGGGAACTCAGCCTTCACGCGTCTCAGGATGTCGGCTGCGAGACCTGCCACGGCTCGGACCACAACTCCGCCGACAATGCCGGTGAAGCCGAGATTCCCGTACCGGAGTTGTGCGCGACGTGCCACGAGGATCAATTCGAGCAGTTCGAGCGGGGCAAGCACGCGTTGGCCTGGGCCGCGATGAAGGCGATGCCCACGACCCACTGGCAGCCGATGGAGCTCATCGACGGAATGAAAGGCTGCGGCGGTTGCCACAAGATCGGAATCAAGTCCCCCGAAGAGATGAGAAAGCTCAAGGAGGAGGGCTCCGGTTTCGGCGTGGCCTCGTGCGATGCGTGCCACACACGCCACCTCTTCTCCGCCGAGGAGGCGCGACAACCGGAGGCTTGCCGGACCTGCCACATGGGCTTCGATCACCCGCAGTGGGAGATGTACTCCTCGTCCAAGCATGGCGTGCGTCATGCGTTGAAACAGACCGGCCACGTGCCGCAGGAGGCGGCGGCGCCCACGTGCCAGACATGCCACATGCAGGCCGGCAATCACGAGGTGCGCACAGCGTGGGGATTCTTGGCCGTGCGCTTGCCGATGCCGGAAGACGAGCAGTGGGCGGCCGACCGGGCGACGATTCTCCAGGCTCTCGGCGTGCTCGACCCGGAGGGTAAGCCCACCGGTCGGCTCGAGGTGGTCAAGGCCGCCGACGTGGCGCGACTCGATCAGGCCTCCTGGCAGGCCGAGCGGGACAAGATGCTCGACACCTGCAACGACTGTCACTCGCGGAACTTCGCCAAGGCCGAGCTGGAGAAAGGCGACGGGATGATCCAGGCCGCCGATCGCCTGATGGCCGAGGCGATCCGCGAGGTCGCCGCGCTCTACCGTGACGGCGTGCTGGCCAAACCCGAGAGCTACGCCTACCCCTTCCCGGACCTGCTGACTTTCCACGATGCCCCGACACCGGTCGAGCAGCGTTTGTTTCTGATGTTCCTCAAGCACCGTATGCGGGCGTTCCAGGGAACGTTCCACGCGAACCCGGACTACGCGCTGTGGTACGGCTGGAGCGAGATGCAGCAGGATCTGGCCGAGATCCGCACACGGGCGGGCGAGCTTCGCGAGCGGCACGATGCCACGAGCGGGGGATCCGACTGACGGGCTGATCCGCCGTAGCGCTTTCTGGACTGACCGTCCCGACCCGGCTCGGGACGATGCGGTATCGATCCGCGCTTTTCTGCATCTCTACGGAGGCACGGGCGGCCGTGAAGGAGTGTTCATGTTGCAGGGTTTTTCGAACACGATGTTGGGCGCCCTGACCCTGGCCTCGGTGCTGTCGGCAGGACTGCCGGCCGTGGCGACCGACGGCGCGGAGCCGATCGGTCCCGAAGACGCCGTCCGCATCGCCCTAGAGAGTCACCCCGGGCTGCGTGCGGCCGAGGAGGGTGTGAAGGTCGCCGAGGCGGAGAGGGCATTCGCGGGTAGCGGCTACCTCCCGCGTGTCGAAATCACCGAAGACTGGGTTCGCTCGAACAACCCGGTCTTCGTCTTTGGATCCAAGCTCGCGCAGGGTATCTTCGGCCCCGACGATTTTTTGATCGAATCCCTGAACGACCCCGACCCGATCACCAACGCGATGACCGCGGTGACCGTTCGTCAGAACATCTGGGACGCCGGGCGGACCGATCTTCACAAGCGCGCGGCCCGATTCGGCATCGAGGCCGCCGAGTATTCGAGACAGAAGGCCCGCGACGAGGTGGTCTTCGGCGCGCTCCAGGCCTTCTGGGACCTGGCGCTGGCCGAGGAGATGCTCCGCGTCGCCCTCGACGCCGAGGAGGCGGCCCGGGCCAACCTCTCGCTCGCCGGCGAGCTCGTCGAGGCGGGCCTCGCCGTACCATCGGACCGCATGTCTGCCGAGGTGAGGATGGCCGAAGTCGAAGCGATGCGCATTCGTGCGGAGTCGTCCGTCGAGGTGGCCCACGCCGCGTTACTACGCGCGATGGGTCTCGAGTCCGACCGGCGTTTCGAGCCGCTCCCCGTTGGACCACGGCCCGCTGTGGAGGGCGACGCGTTGGAGCAGCGAATCGATCAGGCCTACGCGCAGCGGGCCGATCTGCTCGAGCTCGATCGCCGAATCGAGCAGGCGCGGGTGGGTGTCAAGGCAGCCAAGAGCGGCCACTACCCGGAGATTGGCGCCCTGGCCCGTTACGAATGGAACGGAGACAACCTGTTCGGCACCGACGGGGACAACTGGGCCATCGGCCTGTCGGCCCGGTTCACCGTCTTCGACGGATACGCGACCAAGGCCGGGGCCCGGCGCGGGAACGCCGAGCTCTCTCGCCTCCACGCGATGCGCGAAGCGTTCAGGCAGGGCATTCGCTTCGAGGTAGAAGCGGCGTGGGCCGAACGCGACTCGGCACGGAGGCGGGTAGACGTGGCCGCAAAGGCACTGGACCGTGCGGAGGAGGCCCTGCGCATCGTGCGCGAGCGCTACGGCGAGGGCCTGGCGGTGATCGTCGAGCTGCTGGGCGCCGAGACCGCGTTCACGCAAGCGCAGGCCAACCACGCAGCCGCCGTCAGCCAGTTGTGGCTGGCGCAGGCCGGCCTCGATCTGGCCTCGGGACGCGATCCGAGTCCTTCCGGCCCCGCCAGCGGCCCCGCCGACCAGAGCTGAGATGGAGTTTCCGATGAGAATCGCAACCCCGTTAGTGGCTTCCGTGAGCCGTCTCGTCGCCGCCGCCCTGCTCGGGGCGACCGCGCTCTCGTGCGGCGGCGATCCGACCCCGGACAAGACGGATACGCGCCCGATCGTGCCGGTCGAGCTGGCGACCGCCGTCGAGGAGGAGTGGGCCGCCGGGCTCGAGGTGACGGCGAGCGTGCTGCCGTTGTACCGGGCGACACCCGGTACGGTCTTGATGGGCCGGGTCGACCGTGTCCTGGTCGAGGAGGGGCAGGCCGTGCGCAAGGGCCAGACGCTGGCCCACATCGAGAGTCGCGACGTCGCGGCCCGGCTGGCCCAGGCCGAGGCCGGTGTGGCCGCCGCACGGGCGATGGAGCGTAACGCCAAGCTAATGCTCGACCGGATGGAGCGACTGCACTCGCGGCAGGCGGCCAGCGACAAGGACCTCGAGGACGCGACTGCGGGCTACGAGGCGGCTCAGGCCAATCTGCGGGCGGCCGAGGAGGCGGTGCGCGTCGCCGCGGTCTATCTCGACTACTCCGAGGTCACGGCGCCGTTCAGCGGTGTCGTCGTCGAGAAGCGGGTCGAGGCCGGCGACACGGCCTCGCCCGGCGTGCCGCTGTTCGTCATCGACGACGTGTCGCGGGTCAAGATCGAGGCCCAGGTGGCCGAGTCGGCCGCGGCCCGGCTGGCGGTCGGCGATCCCGTCGAGATCGAGTTTCAGGGCGAGTTGTTCGAGGGCGAGTTATCGGAAATGCTCCCCGCGGCCGACCCGCGCAGCCGCACCTTCACCGTTCGCGCGTTGCTGGACAACCCCGAAGGGCGCCTGCGCCCAGGGATGTTCGCGCGGCTGCGCCTGAGTGGCGCGATGCGCGCGACGGTTGCCGTGCCCGAAGAGGCGATCGTGCGGCGGGGCCCGCTGACCGGCGTCTTCGTCGTCGAGGACGGCGACGCTCCGACGGCCGGCCTCCGATGGATCACGCTTGGCCGAAGCCGTGAGGGCCGGGTCGAGGTCCTCACCGGTCTTTCTGCAGGAGAGCGGCTCGTCGTGCGGCCCGACGCTCGGCTCGAGGACGGCCAGCCGGTCGAGGTGCGCTGATGACCGGTGTGGGCATCTCGGGGCGCATCGCCGGCGCCTTCATCACGAACAAGCTGACGCCGCTGCTGGCGCTGTCCGCCCTGGTGCTGGGGCTGATGGCCACGCTGGCCACCCCGCGCGAGGAGGAGCCGCAGATCGTCGTCCCGATGATCGACGTCCTCGTGGGCTGGCCGGGGGCCGAGTCGGAGGACGTCGAACGACTGGTGACCGTCCCGCTCGAGCGCGCGCTGCGAGAGATTCCGGGTGTGCGTTACGTCTACGCGATCTCGCAGCCGTCGGGGGCGATGATCATCGTCCGCTTCCTGGTCAACTCGGACCCCGAACGGGCGCTGATCAACGTGCGCGACAAGGTGGACAACGCTCGGGCCGCGCTCCCCCCGGGTGTGCTGCCCGCGACGATCACGCAGCGCTCGATCGACGACGTGCCGATCCTGGCGCTGACCTTCTCGTCCGATCTCTACGATCCCCTGACCTTACGACGCATGGTCGCCGAGATCGAGGAACGCGTGCGGCAGGTCCCCGACGTGTCCACGACGACCCTGATCGGCGGGCTGCGGCGCGAGATCCGCGTCGAGCTGGATCCGGACCGGCTCGCGGCGAGCGGCCTGGCTCCGGCAGCGGTCCTCGAGGCTCTGCAGCGGACCGGCGTTTCGCTGCCCGCGGGAAGCGTCGGCGTGTCCAACGAGGAATTGCTGATCGAGACCGGTGACTTCCTGCGTTCTGCGGACGAGGTCGGCTGGACCGTACTCGCGGCACCGGAGGGTAAACCGGTCTACGTGCGCGACGTGGCGACGATCGACGACGGGCCGGCCGAGCCTGCGCACTACGTCTTTCACGCCGAGCACGGGCGCCCGTCGAGACCGGCCGTGACGCTGGCCGCGGCCAAGCTCCGGGGCACCAATGCAACCGACGTGGCGCGCGCGGTGGTGCAGCGCGTCGAGCAGGTCCGCGGCCAGTTGTTGCCCGAGGAGGTCAAGGTCACGGTCACGCGCGACTACGGCGAGACCGCCAAGGAGAAATCGGACGAGCTGATCCTGCACCTCATCGTGGCCACGGTCTCGGTCGTGGTGTTGATGGCCTTGGCGCTGGGCATACGCGCCGCGTTGATCGTCGGCGTAGCGGTGCCGGTGACGCTGGCCCTGACGCTGCTGGTCTATTACCTGTGGGGCTACACGCTCAACCGCGTGACGCTGTTCGCGTTGATCTTTTCGATCGGCATCCTCGTCGACGACGCGATCGTGGTCGTGGAGAACATCCACCGACACCTGAAGATGAAGAAGCTACCGCCGTTGCAGGCGGCCGTCTTCGCCGTCGACGAGGTGGGCAACCCGACGATCCTGGCTACGTTCACGGTCATCTCGGCCATCCTGCCCATGGCGTTCGTCTCCGGGTTGATGGGCCCCTACATGCAGCCGATCCCGGTCGGGGCGTCGTTCGCCATGCTGATATCGTTGCTGGTGGCCTTCACCGTCTCGCCGTGGATCGCATTCCGTGTCCTGAAGCGCGACGAGGCAGCCGCGGGAGTGGATCCCGAGCTGGAGCAGGCCGAGGGCTGGCACGCCCGGCTCTATCGTCGCGTGATGCGGCCGTTGATCGAGAAGCCGCTCTACCGCTGGATCATCTTCGGGGGAGTCGTCGTGCTGCTGCTTGGCGCGGTGGCCCTGGTTCCGCTCGAGATGGTCACGGTCAAGATGCTGCCCTTCGACAACAAGAGCGAGCTGCAGGTCATCGTCGACGCTCCCGAGGGCACGACGCTGGAGTCGACGCTGGCGGCGGCGCGCGAGATCGCCGACCGTCTCGTCGCCGAGCCCGAGGTACGGGACATCCAGGTTTATGCCGGGACCTCGGCGCCGTTCAACTTCAACGGTCTCGTGCGGCACTACTTCATGCGTCGCGGTCCCAACGTCGCCGACCTGCAGATCAATCTGCTGCCCAAGGACGAGCGAGATCTGTCGAGCCACGAGATTGCGAAGAAAGTCCGGCCGCTGGCACTGGCCGTCGCCGCGCGGCACGGCGTTCGCATCAAGGTCGCCGAGATCCCGCCGGGACCGCCCGTTCTGTCGACGCTGGTCGCCGAGATCTACGGCCCCGACCGCGAGACCCAGATAGAGATAGCCGGCCGAGTCCTCGAGGTCTTCGAGACCACGGAGGGCGTCGTGGACAGCGACTGGTACGTCGAGGCCGACCAAACGAAGATCCGCTTCGTGGTCGACCGCGAGAAGGCCGCGCTGGCCGGAGTCGATCCGGAGCAGATCGCGGTCACGCTGCGCCTGGCCGTCGAGGGCATCTCGCCGACGGTGGCCCACCCGGGCGACGAGCGCGAGCCCGTGCCCGTGACGGTCACGCTGCCTCGAGCCGATCGCACGCGGCGTGAGGCGCTGGCCGATTTGCGGCTGGCCTCGCGCGCTGGCACCGTGGTTCCCCTCTCGGAGGTCGTTCGTGTCGACGAGTCGACTGCCGATCCTCATCTCTACCGCAAGAACGGGCGCGCGGTGACCTACGTCGTGGGAGACGTCGCGGGAACGCAGGAGTCTCCGGTGTACGCCATCCTCGATATGTCCGATCGCATTCAGGGCATCGAGTCGGCGTCCGGCCGCCTCATAGACGAACGGTTGGTCGACGATCCCCTGGCGGGCGACAGCGAGGCGGTCGTCTGGGACGGTGAGTGGCAAATCACTTACGAAGTTTTTCGCGACCTGGGAATCGCCTTCGCCGCCGTTCTCGTGCTGATCTACATTCTCGTCGTGGCCTGGTTCCGTTCGTTTGTCGTCCCGCTGTTGATCATGGCTCCGATCCCGCTGACGCTGGTCGGCATCCTGCCGGGGCACGCGGCGACGGGGATGTTCTTTACGGCGACTTCGATGATCGGCATGATCGCTCTGGCCGGGATCATCGTGCGCAACTCGATCCTGCTGGTCGACTTCATTCAGCTCTCCCTCGAACGTGGGATGACGCTGGAGGAGGCGGTCCTGGAGGCCGGGGCGGTGCGTTTCATGCCGATCTTTCTGACGGCGGCCACGGTGATCGCCGGTGCGCTCGGCATCATCCTCGACCCCATTTTCCAGGGTCTGGCGGTGGCCCTGATGACCGGCGTGTTCGCCTCGACGATGCTCACGCTGGTGCTGATCCCGCTGCTCTACTACGTGGTCATGCGTCGATTCGGGGAGCGCGGGCAGGAGGGAAGATGAAGCAATTGATGATCCTCTGCAGCTCGGATCTGGCGGACACGGTGCGCGACGCGTTGGTCCACGCCGGAGTGGGGGGCTTCCTCATGGTGCCCCACGCGGTGGGGAGCAAACCGGGGGCGACCTGGCAGCACGGCCGATACCCCACGTGGGACGCCGAGATGTTCGTAGCCGCCACAGAGAACGAAGAGGCCGACCGCGTCGTCTCCGAGTTGAAGGAGCACGCAGGCAAGTGCGAAGTAGAGCCCTGCCTGAGAATCCTAATAACCCCCCTGGACGCTGTGTACTAGTTACACGGTGTCTAGGACTTTGGCTAGGCGGACTCCGACTTGGTCGGCTACCTCTCTTAGCTCTCCGCCGGGGAACATCGCTGCCATGGTGTCGGTGTTGACGACCTCGACTCGCGTTCCGCCCTCGATCTCGCGAACGACGACGTTACACGGGAGCATGATGCCGATCTCGGGCGTGGCCGTGATCGCCTTGTGAGCCATGGCGGGAAGGCAGGCTCCCAAAATCTGATAGGGCTGCATCTCGACGCCGAGCTTCTCCTTCAACTTGGCCTGTACGTCGATGCGGCAGAGCACACCGAAACCCTCGGCCTCGAGGGCCTTCTCGGTCCTGGCCAGCACTTTGTCGAAGGGAAGATCGACGGTCTTGCCGTGAAGCGGATTCATTTCTCTGGTCCTCCGTCTAGACATAACCGATTCGTTCGTCGAGTGGGATCGCGCTGCGTATGAAGGTTCCGGTCCCGGTCGCCAGCAATTGTCCTTCCGAGTCCACCAGCTTGGCCTCGGCGACGAACGAGCGACGCGTCCCGTGAACCAGTCTTCCCGTGGCCGTCATTCGCCCCTCGGAGATCGGCCGCATCAGATGGATGTTGAACGAGGCCGTCAGCACGAAAACGTCCTCGACGATCGAGTTGGCGGCGAAGAACGCCGCGTCGTCCAGTGCCTTGAAGTAGACCGATCCGTGGACCGCATCCGCCGCATGGAAGAACCGGGGGTCCACGGTGATCGTGATCTCGGAGACCCGGTCCCCGATCCGGACCTCCGGCTTGTAGTACCGATTGGTCGGAGCCGTCAGATAAGCACGCTCGAGCTTGCGGTAGTGCTCTTCGCTCGCCATGGAGACATTCTATGAAATCGGGGACATTGCGCTTTGTTTTCTAATTCTTCGAGCCGACCTCCCGCGTCGTCCCACCTAGATCCCCGATTGCAAGAATTAGGATATAAAGCGGAATGTCCCCATTTTTATTTGGGAGGCTTTGGCTCCGCTCCGACCCTTTCGGGGAGGTTGACTCGTCGCTAGAATGCCTATTCTTGGCACGACTTACGGAAGCCGGCCACGGCCGGCCCGACCTGCTCCGATCGATCGGGGATGATCTGAGAATGGCGACCGAATCTGGTTACCGCAGGACCCCCACGCGCCGCGACGTGTTGCGCTTGCTCGCCGTCGGCGGCGGCGCCGGAATTGCCTGGAAAATGGGGCTTTTCGGGCGATTCGAGCCGCGAATGGCCACGCGCTCGCGGATTCTGATGGGTACTGGGGTCCACTTGACGGTTCTGGGCGACGACCTGGAGGCGGCCGATGCCGCCGCGGACGCGACGCTCCGACGCATGGCCGACCTCGAGGCCCTGCTCAGCCGGCACCGACACGACAGCGAGCTCTCCCGGCTGAACGCCGCCGGCCGGCTCGACGGTGCGTCGGATGCCCTGATCGACGTGCTGCAAACGGCCGATCGGGTCTCCCGCCTGGGCGACGGGGCTTTCGACGTCACCGTGCAGCCGGTGCTCGATCTCTACCGCGGCGTCGTGGGACCGCGAGGCACGCTACCCCCGTCGGAACGGATCGAACAGGCCGCCGGACTCGTGGACCACCGCGCCGTGCGCATCGACGGAAGAACCGTGACGCTGGGTCGCGACGGCATGCGGATCACGTTGGACGGGATCGCCAAGGGCTTCGTCGTGGACCGAGGTGTCGACACACTGCAGGAGCGCGGGTTCGGCGACGTCTTCGTCGAGGCCGGCGGAGACCTGGCCGCCAGTGGATTCAAGAGCGAGGGGACGCCCTGGCGGATCGGCATCCGGCGCCCCCGACCCGGCGTCGCCCTGCAAGCCCGGTTCGAGGCAAGCAACCGGGCCGTGGCCACCTCCGGCGACTACATGCAGCCGTTCACTACGGACTACGCGCAGCACCACATTCTGGATCCCCGCACGGGCTACTCGGCCCCGGAGTTGGCCAGCAGCACGGTCTCGGCACCCAACACCGTCACGGCCGACGCGCTGGCCACCTTGACCATGGTGCTCGGACCGCGACGGGGTCGCGATTTGATCGAGGCTCTGCCCGACTGCGAAGCCTACTTCGTCTCGAAAGATCTCGAAGTCACGCAGACTTCGGGATTTGCGGTCGTTTGACGTGATGTCGCCGGCACGCTCGACGATGCGGAATCAGAGGATCGCCCCGTGCTGATCCTGACAGCCGTGGGGGCGATCGGAGGGCTGACTCTCACGTTGGCCTCGCTCCTCGTTCTGGCCAACCGGAAACTGCACGTCGAGGAGGATCCTCGCATCGACATCGTCGAGGAGCTCTTGCCTTTCGCCAACTGCGGTGCCTGTGGATTCCCCGGATGCCGCCCGTTCGCCGAGGCGTTGGTCGAGGGCGAGACCCTGCCCGGCAAGTGCACGGTCAGCTCAGACGAGGGTCGCGCGCAGATCGCCGATTTTCTGGGCGTCGACGTCGGCGCGGAGGAGAAGCTGGTCGCGCGGCTGGCCTGCGCAGGCGGGACGAACGTCGCGCGCAATCGCGCCCACTACGACGGCATGATGACTTGCGGGGCGGCGGCGCAGGTAGCGGGAGGCGGCAAGAACTGCTTCTGGGGCTGCCTGGGTCTGGACGACTGCGCCGAGGTCTGCGACTTCGACGCGATCCACATGAACTCCCACTCCATACCCGTGGTCGACGAGGAAAAATGCACGGCCTGCGGAGACTGCGTCGACGCTTGCCCCAAGGACCTGTTCTCGCTCCATCGCATCAGTCACCGATTGTGGGTCGCCTGCAAGTCGCTGGACGCGGGAGACGAGCTGCTGGAGGACTGCGAGGTCGCCTGCACGGCCTGCGAACGGTGCGCCATGGACGCGCCGGGGCTGATCACCATGGAGAACAATCTCCCGGTGATCGACTACGACAGGAAACACGATACAAAGGAACCGATCCAGCGTTGCCCGACCGGGGCGATCGTCTGGATCGATCCGGTGGGCGGTCCGGTCAAGGGTCCGGCTGCCAGGAAGATCATTCGCGTGGGCTCGCTTCGCGACGCCCCAACATAGTGGACACGGTGGGACACACCTTTTTGGGCAACTCGATTCGTCTGCAATCGCCCTGAATGGATAGGGGGTTTCGATGTCGGTACTGACACTCGGTCGGAAGACCAAGGACAAGTCCAAGGAGAAGCGCGAGAACTTCAAGTACCCCGGCACGCGTGCCGCGATGGACGGAAACACGGCCGTCATCATGTGCGAGCGCGAATCGACCGACGCGGCCGGCGCCTATCCGATCACGCCCTCGACCCAGATGGGCGAGTACTGGGCCGAGGCGGCGGCAGCGGGGCACATCAACATCTCCGACCGCCCGCTGATCTTCATCGAGCCTGAGGGCGAGCACGCCGCCGCCGCCGTGACGGCGGGCATGTCGATGACCGGAATGCGAGCATCGAACTTCTCGTCCGGCCAGGGCATCGCCTATATGCACGAGTCGCTCTACGCCGCGGTGGGAAAGCGCCTGACCTACGTGCTCAACATCGGCGCGCGGGCCATGACCAAGGCCAACCTCAACGTGCACGCCGGTCACGACGACTACCACTGCATCGACGACACGGGCTTCTTCCAGCTCTTCGCCAAGAACGCGCAGGCATCCGCCGACCTGAACATCATCGCCCACCGGATCGCCGAGCTGTCGCTGACGCCCGGCGTCATCGCCCAGGACGGCTTTCTCACCACGCACCTGATCGAGTCGATGCTGGTTCCCGAGCGGGGTCTGATCGCCGAGTTCCTCGGACGGCCCGAGGACATCATCGACACGCCGACTCCGGCGCAGCGGATCATTTACGGGGAGAAACGGCGCCGCATCCCGATCCTGTGGGACGTCGACAACCCGGTGATGGCCGGTCTGGTGCAGAACCAGGACTCGTACATGCAGAGCGTTGCGGCCCAGCGACCGTTCTTCTTCGACCACGTGGAGGAGCTGGCCGAGCACGCCTTCGAGGAGTTCTACGAGCTCACCGGCAGGCGGTACGAGCGCGTGATGACCTACCGTGCCGACGATGCGGACTACCTGATCGTGGGCCAGGGCAGCATCATGCCCAGCGCGGAAGCGGTCGTCGACTACCTGCGGGAGACGCGGGGGATCAAGGTCGGCGTCGTCGACATGGTGATGTTCCGTCCCTTCCCCTCCGACCTGATCGGGCAGATCATGCGCGGCCGCAAGGGCGTCGCAGTGCTGGAGCGGTTGGACCAGCCGCTGGCGGTCGACCTGCCGTTGATGCGCGAGATTCGCGCCACGATCGGCAAGTGCCTGGAAAACGGCAAGCAGCCGGACGCTCCGGTCTACCCGCACCTGGAGACCTACCGCAACCTCGCCGACGCGCCCGCGCTGTACTCGGGCTCCTTCGGGCTGGGCAGTCGCGACCTGCAGCCCGAGGGGATCGTCGGGACGGTGGAGAACATGCTCCCCGACGGCGAGAAGAAGCGTCTGTTCTACCTGTCGATCGATTTCTTGCGGGACAAGCCGATCACGCCCAAGCAGGAGATGTACCAGCAGACGATCGAGGAATCCTACCCGCGCGTCAGGGAGCTCTCGGTGCGTGGCTCCGAGAACCCGAACCTGATGCCCAAGGAGAGCATCACGGTCCGGTTCCACTCCGTCGGCGGGTGGGGCGCGATCACGACGGGCAAGAACCTGGCGATGACCCTGTTCGACCTGCTGGGCTACCAAATCAAGGCCAACCCGAAGTATGGGTCGGAGAAGAAAGGCCAGCCCACGACCTACTACCTGTCGGCAGCCCCCGAGCCGATCCGCGTCAACTGCGAGAACTTCTACGTCGACGTGGTGCTCTCACCCGATCCGCACGTCTTCCACCACACCAATGCCCTGGCCGGACTGAGGGAAGGCGGCATCTTCATCGTTCAGAGCGATCAGCCCTCGCCCGAGAAGGTCTGGGAGAGCATTCCCGTTCCGTTCCAGAAGATCATCATCGACAAGAAGATCAAGGTCTTCTATCTCGACGCGTTCAAGGTCGCCCGCGAGGAGGCGACCGATCCCGACCTGCAGCTGCGGATGCAGGGAATCGCGTTCCAGGGCGCGTTCTTCGCCGCCTCTCCGGTGATGGAGCAGACCGGGCTCGACGAGGCCAAGCTGCTCGACGCGATTCGCGAGCAGCTGCAGTACAAGTTCGGCTCGAAGGGCAAGAGGGTCGTTGACGACAACATGCGCGTGGTCAAGCGCGGCTTCGACGAGATCCAGAAGGTCTCCCCGGGGCCGCTCACCGAGGCCTCACAGGCGGGCAGGGCCGCCGGCAGCGAGCCGCCGATTCCCGTGATGGTCAAGCCGCTGCCGCAGAGCAAGGCCCCGATGACGGACATCCACCGTTTCTGGGAGCAGACGGGCAACTTCTACGCGCGCGGCATGGGCAACGACAACATCACCGACCCGTTCATCGGACTCGGCGTGATGCCGGCCTGTTCCGCCTTGTTCCGCGACATGACCCAGATCCGTTTCCAGCACCCCGTCTGGAATCCCGAGGCCTGCACCGCGTGCGGCAAGTGCTACACGATCTGCCCCGACACGGCGATCCCGGGTCTGGTCAACACCCCGGGACAGGTCCTGGACACGGTCGTTCAACGCTTGCGCAAGAACGGCAACGACCTGCAGCACCTGCCCAAGGCCGTCCGCGTCATGGAGCAGCAACTGCACGGCATGCTCCAAGAGGCCCAGGAGACGGACTCCGTGGGGGGCATGATCGAAGAGGCCGTCGAGAAGACGATCAAGCAGAGCGACCTGCAGACCGACGAGAAGCAGCAGTTGAGAGACGAGTTCAAGCTGTTCCGCGAAGATCTCGGCAACTTCCAGTTCGCCCTGTCGCGTCCGCACTACACGCTTCCCGAGCAGCAACAGCCCGGAAGCGGTGGGCTGCTTTCGATCACGGTCAATCCCCTCACCTGCAAAGGCTGCATGGAGTGCGTGACCGTTTGCGACGACGACGCCTTGAAGCCGGTGCTGCAGACCGATGATTCGGTCGCCGACCTCCGCGAGCAGTGGGGCTTCTGGCTCGACCTCCCGAACACGCCGAAGGAGTACATCCGGGTCGACGACCTGGAAGAGGCGATCGGAGCCCTGGAGACGATCCTGCTGGACAAGCAGAACTACCTGGCCTTCACCAGCGGCGAGGGCGCCTGCTTGGGTTGCGCCGAGAAGACCGTGATCCACCTGTTCATCGCCACCATCGAAGCGCTGATGCAGGGCCGCATCGAAAAGCACATGGCGCGGCTCGACGGGCTGATCGAGAAGCTGGAGCAGCACATCCAGCTCAAGCTGATGTCCGAGATGAAGGTCGGCGAGGGGATGAAGGAGATACTCGCCGACGCGAAGGACAAGGACCTGACGCTTGCCGGCATCGCCGAGCGGATGGAGGGTCGCAGTGGCGGCCAACCGATCGATCAGGACTGGCTGCGCCGGGTCACCGGCCTGGCCGCGAAGCTGAAGGACCTGAAGTGGAAGTACACGGAGGGCACCACGGGGCGAGGCCGCTCGAGCCTGGGCATGATCAATGCCACCGGATGCACTTCGGTCTGGGGCAGCACCTACCCCTTCAATCCCTACCCGTTCCCTTGGGCGAACCACCTGTTCCAGGACTCGGCGTCGATGGCGATGGGCATCTTCGAGGGGCACATGGCCAAGATGGCGGAGGGCTTCAAGGCCATCCGTATCGCCGAGCTGGAGCTCGAGGGCAAGTACGACCCGGCCGAGCACGACGAGTTCCTCACCTATCTCAACTGGACCCAGTTCACCGACGAGGAGTGGGAGCTCTGCCCGCCGGTCGTCGCCGTCGGGGGCGATGGAGCGATGTACGACATCGGCTTCCAAAACCTCTCGCGGGTCATGGCGTCGGGCAAGCCGATCAAGGTCTTCGTCGTCGACACGCAGGTCTACTCGAACACCGGCGGTCAAGCCTGCACTTCGGGCTTTCTGGGCCAAATCTCCGACATGGCCCAGTTCGGCAAGGCGATCCAGGGCAAACAGGAGCAACGCAAGGAGATCGGGCTGGTCGGCATGGCGCACCGCACGACCTACGTGCTGCAGAGCACGATCGCCCACGCGAGTCACAT
>Ga0255055_10000090_pt1 | contig 64935 bp, 60 predicted proteins | sample JV7_2_27_MG_FD_188633 | JGI IMG/M metagenome (GOLD analysis project Ga0255055, IMG submission 188633) | Seawater microbial communities from Jervis Inlet, British Columbia, Canada - JV7_2_27 | ecosystem: Environmental > Aquatic > Marine > Inlet | place: Canada: British Columbia | collected... | reverse complement strand
TTTTGTTTTATAACATTGCCTTTGAACAGGAGTTTTCTTCTTTGAGCCCAGGATTTTACCTTTTCCATTTTTCTATCCTGCAGGCCATCCGTGATAAAAAGAGATCGGTCGATTTCCTCAGGGGAGAGGAAAAATATAAATATGATTTTGGTGCTAAAAACAGTAAAATATTCAACTTAACTCTGGAAATCGGAGCATCAAGAAGATGAATATCTGCATGGTGAGTTTTCACAGCTGTCCATACGAACCTCTCGGAGGAGATGGCTCAGGCGGGATGAGTGTGTATCTTAAAGAGCTCAGTTCGGTCTTGTGCGCAAACCACGACGTGAAGATGGATATTTTCACCCGTTCTAAAGATCCTGATATAAAAGACGAGATCGAGATCACTCCGGGTCTCCGTATCATCCACTTAAAAGGAGGACCCAAGGTCTACTATGACCGCTTCCAGCTCTTCAAGTATCTTCCCGAGTTTATAACAAATCTTCAGGATTTTATTCAGCAGAAAAAGAGAACATATGACCTGGTTTATACTCACTATTGGCTTTCCGGTCTTGCAGGAGAATGGATCGGGCAGGATCTCGAGATCCCTCTTGTGCATACATATCACACCCTGGCCGTTCTCAAGGAAAAAGCATTAGGCATTCCCGAGATGCTGGAAAGGCGGATGGCGGAAGAGCACTTGGCCTCCAGGGTGGACAGGATCATTTCCTCTTCCAATCAGGAGAGGGATCATCTGCTTAAGAGATTCGGGCTTCGCCCCGACGATGTTACTGTTGTCTATCCGGGAGTCAACCGGGATGTTTTCCTTCCTTCATCCGGATCTAATGCCTTTAAAGAATATGACATAAAAGACAGAGATCTGGTCTTTCTCTATGCGGGACGTATCGAGCCGGTGAAGGGGCTTCTTAACCTGGTGAAAGCTTTGTGCCATCTCAAATCAACCGAAAGAGCCTTTTATGATCGGATAAGATTTTTTTTCATCGGCGGGGGAGACAGGGAGAAGGATATTCCTCAAAATCAAGAAGCTCTTGCTGTACAAAAATACGCGGCTGAGAACGGGCTGGAAGATCGGATTGTATTTCTCGGGTCTAAGAAACAGGAACAGCTTAAGGACTATTATTCGGCTGCTGATGCCCTGGTCGTTCCTTCTCTGTATGAATCTTTCGGTTTGGTGGTCGTGGAAGCTCTTTCCTGCGGAATCCCGGTACTGGTTTCCAGTATCGGAGAGATGAAGACATTCATCAAAAATGGGAAAAATGGTTTTTCATTCCTGCCCGATGATCCCGGGTCCTTGGCGGCTTGTCTCATGAAATTCGCCAGTAGTAAAAACAGGCTTTGGCATCCTGGTAAAATCAGTAAGAATATCGGTCAAATCGTTTCCTGGGAAAAAACAGCAGAGGGAGTGCTGAAGGTCTTCCGGTCATTGGACGGAAAACAGATCAAGGCTACCACCATATCTCCACGCGGTGAAAACCCTCAGCCAATGTGAAATTTTCTCCTTCAGCCATATCTTTTGCTCTCCGACAGAGCCATTCTTCCATTTCAGAAGCGAACGATTTTTTGAGCTGGCTTTTATGGCAACGCAGGGCCTTGAGTTTTTGTTGGAAAGTCTGGGAAATATCCGAGCGGAAATTGATATCATTATCTTCAGGAGCCCAAAGCCAAACTTCTTTTACCTTATGTGGTTTGAGTCCGTATTCAATTAGGTCCGGATAGGCCCAGAGATCGCGCGAATAAGGGAACAAGGCATCCAGAACAACACGGCCGGTGATACGATGATCCCTGTGCCAGATATAACGTCTATAAGGATCAGCGGTTATCACCACTTCCGGCCTGAAGATCCTGATCTGCTCAACGATTTCTTTTCTGAATTCCGGTGTATCCTCTAGACTTTGATCCGGGTTTCTGAGGAAGACCACTTCCCTGACCCCAAGCACTTCTGCGGCTTCCAGCTGTTCCTTCTCCCTGATCACTGCAAGCTTTTCTGGTTTTAGATGGATATCTTCTGTTCCTTTGTCCCCGTTGGTGCAAACGATGTAGACAACGATTTTTCCTTTTTGTGTGAGTTTTGCTACTGTTCCCGCTGTCCCGAATTCGGCATCATCCGGATGTGGAGTTATCACCAGATAATCGGCTTTTTTCTTGTTCACTGATGAGTCTTCTTTGCCCATTTTCTTTGAATTGTATAATAGATTTTCCTCTGATACAATTCTTGAAACCGCGAAAGATATCTTGTGAAGAGAAAAAAAAACAGCTTGCCTGAACCCAGAAAAGACCGTTTCCAGATCCGCGCATACAAAGAGAAGGATTGGATTGGATTAAAGGACTTGTTACGAGAATATTTAAGACTATCCCCGGAAGATGAAGCTCGTGATGATCGAGAGCTTGCCTTGCAGATGAAGCGGCCCGGATTTTATCCGAGAGAGGATATTTTTGTTGCGATAAGCCAGGGAAAAATTGCCGGTTTTTTGCAGATGATCCGAGAGGTCTCGATCGGGAGGCTGATCTTTGATATATTTGTCTCCCCTCCCTTCCGCTGCAACGGTCTCGGGACCGAGTTCCTGAAAACCGCATTGAAAAGAAAGAATGTAGAGGATCTTTCCTGTCTCCATCACTGTGTTTCCCAAGAAAACCGCGCCGGAGCGGAAAGTTTCTTGCTCAAAAGAGGATTCCGACTGGCAAGGTCTTTTCAGATCATGGAGACAGATCTGTCTCTCCTCTGGAGAGGGGAGAAACCGTCCGATTCAATCAGGGATGGATGCTTTCAACCTGGCGATGAAGGAAAACTTGCCAGTCTTCAAAACAGGATATTTATTAATTCATGGGGATTCTGTCCGAATACTCCTCAGGAGATATCATACTACCTCGCATTGACCAGGTGTTCCCTTGATGAAATCATGGTCCTCCATGGAAAAAAAGGAGTCGAGGGCTATGTTTGGCCTCATTTTATTGACCTTCCTGAAAGCAGGAGTCACATCAAGAAATGCCGCATCCACATGTTCGGAGTTCTCTTGGATTTCCGTCGAAAAGGACGAGGGCGGATGCTTCTTTCCTCGGCATTGAGCTGGATCAAAGAAAGGGGATATCGTTTCTTGGAGTTGACTGTGGATGATCAGAACAAGGCCGCCATCTGTCTGTATCGCTCACTTGGGTTCAAAAACAAAGAAAGGCTGTACTGGTATGAAAACAATCACATCGGGGTATGTAAATTTGAAAGGAAATAAGATATTTTGGTCTTTATTGGACAAAAAGAGTGATTTTTGTTGTGATTTATACGGGGATGATATTATAATGATTTCCTTTTTCTAGAGGATGTTTTAAGCTCAGTTTAAGAAATGAAAAGGCCGTTTTTGTTAGTGCAAACCAGCATGGTTTTTTTGGCACATTTGATTTTAGAAATGAGGGGAACTGTCTATGAACAAGCATGAGATCCTGCAGAAGATTGCCACGAGGCTCCGGATTCATTCATTGAAAATGACGACCGAAGCCGGATCCGGCCATCCGTCCACCTGTCTATCTATGGCTGAAATAACAAGTTGTCTCTTCTTTGATGAGATGCAGTTCAATATCCATGACGCCCATGACTGGGCTAATGACGAATTTGTTTTGTCCAAGGGGCATGCAGCGCCCATTCTTTGGGCAGTTTATGCAGAAGCTGGGATTCTTCCTCAAGAGAAGCTGATGGATTTGAGAAAAATAACAAGCCCCCTCGAAGGACACCCAACGCCGCGTATGGAATGGGTTAAAGGGGCGACGGGATCGTTAGGTCAGGGACTTGCTGTTGCTGTCGGGATCGCTTTGGCGCAGAAAATAGCCAGAGTCCCGAGAAGAACCTATGTCGTTATGGGCGATGGGGAGATCGCAGAAGGCGCTGTTTGGGAAGCGGCCAATGCAGCTTCTCGCTATCACCTGGAAAATCTCTGTGCGGTGGTCGACATCAATCGATTGGGACAGTCTGATGAGACCATGCATGGACATGACTTGGATGTTTATGCAAGGAAATTCAGTGCCTTCGATTGGCATGCCATCAAGATCGATGGGCATGATATAGATCAGATTCTTTCTGGGTTCGAAGAGGCAAAGAAAGTATCGAAACCATCGGTTCTGCTTTGTAAAACCGTTAAAGGGAAGGGTATTTCGTTCGTTGAAGATAAGAACGGCTGGCATGGAAAGCCTCTCAAAGAAGATGATCTGCAAAAAGCACTCCAGGAACTAGGACCCATGCCTGAAGTCGACTCTGCAAAATATGTCCGCGTCCCGGGATCGGTCGATGCTCCTGTTTTTAATGACCGGGCCGACTTTCCGAGGAATGCGTATAAAGAGAAAACTGCCACCCGCCGAGCTTACGGCAATGCTCTGGTGAACCTGGCTCGGATCAATCCCCGCGTGGTGTCTCTGGATGGAGATGTAAAAAATTCGACATATGCCGAGGATTTTTTTGATGCCTTCCCGGAACGTGCTTTTCAACTGCATATCGCTGAGCAGAACATGGTCGGGATCGGTATCGGGCTCTCTGCGAAGGGATATATGCCCTTCATTGCGACTTTCGCCGCATTCCTATCGCGTGCGCATGACCAGGTCAGGATGGCTGCCTACTCCTTCTCCAATTTAAAGCTCGTCGGGTCTCATGTGGGAGTGAGCATCGGTCAGGACGGCCCTTCCCAGATGGGGCTTGAGGATCTGGCCATTTTCCGCCCAATACCAGGCTGTTTGATATTGTATCCTTCGGATGCTTTCTCGACCGAAGCATGTGTGGAAGCTATGGCAGAATATGATGGGCTTTCCTATCTCCGGACAACACGGCCCGGCACGCCTCTCCTTTACTCTATAGATGAAAAATTCCACGTGGGAGGATCAAAAGTTTTAAGATCATCTGAAGATGATGCCGCAGCTGTGATCGCTGCCGGCATTACCCTCCATGAAGCGCTCAAAGCATATGAAGAATTGAAGGATGAAGGGATCTCTGTTCGAGTGATCGATGCCTATTCAATACAACCTCTGGATAAAGAAGCGATTGCACAAGGAGTCAAGGATGCCGGTGGGCGGGCTGTTGTCGTAGAGGATCATTTCGAGCATGGAGGCCTTTGTGATGCAGTTGCCGCTGCTCTTGACGGCGGATATCAGATAAAACGCCTGGCTGTTAAAGAACTTCCCCGTTCCGGCCAGCCAGATGAGCTGTTGGAGAAATACGGGATAGGCGCTGTACAGATTGTCCGGACCGTAAAAGAATTTGTTTCAGACTGAACAACTGTCCGCTGTTCTTGTGTGTGATTGGTGAAGAAAGGGGGATTTTCCGGCTGCTTTTATTCTATGAAAAAAATATTCAGTCTCTTTGTTTTGGGGATCATGTTCGGTGTCATGATCGGATTTTCCGGGGAGGGAGGAGGCACTCTGTCTTTTCAAGAGAAAGACTCCTTTTCTCCAGAATCCAAAACCGGGATCGTTCTTGTTGTTTATGATGGAGACACTGTCATGGTGAGATTCAATGACGGCAGCCAGGAAAGGATCAGGCTCATCGGGATTGACTGCTGTGAGATGAACGATCCAGATCCTGAGCAGGCATTGAAGGCTTTTATTTCTAAAAGGATGACTTTCATCTCCCTTTATCAAAAAAAAGTCATGCTCACCTTTGACTGGGAATCCCGGGATAAGTACGGAAGACTCCTTGCATATATTTGGACAGAGGATATCGGGTTGTTCAACCAATACCTCATAGAAAAAGGTCTGGCGGTTGTCTTTCGTAAATATCCATTCAAATACAGAGAGATTTTCCTCAAAAAAGAAAAAAATTCACAGAAGCAAAACCTTGGTTTTTGGAGAGACGATCCCTATCCGGTCATTCCTGCATCAGAAGCAGAAGATCATGCCGGAGGCCTGGTGTCGATCCGGTTCCGATGTGATAGGATCAGGGAAAACCGGCGATACCTCATTTTAGAACCATTGTTGTTCGGATTCTCTGTAGTCATTCCTCAAAGGAAGAGGGATGCATTTCCAGTTGGTGTGTTCTCCAAAGGAACCGTGATGATGGTTACCGGTCTCCTGGAGAAATATAAAGGGAAACTCCAGATCATGGCCGAGATCCCGTCTCAGATCCGCATCCAAAAAGAGGGAGAATGTTCCGGTGTATTCTCCTTGCTTTATGCCGGTTGTCTTGGGATAATACCGCCGTAAAACACCTATGGAAGTTGGAAACCTGCTTTTCCTTTTTTTCATTATCTTCACTTCTGCCAAGATCCTGGGAGAGATTTGTGTCCGTTTAAAGATGCCGGCTATAATCGGGGAACTGATAGCCGGAGTCATCCTGGGAAATTATGTCCTTGGGATCGTTAACACCTCGAATCATGTGCTGATGTCTTTTGCGGAGATCGGTGTCATCTTTCTCCTGTTCCATGTGGGCTTGGAAATTCGTGTCAAAGACCTTTTTGCTGTGGGAAAGACAGCCATCTTTGTCGGGATTTTGGGCGCGCTTGTCCCTCTGACCTTGGGATTCGGAAGCATGCTTATCCTCGGCTATGACATGATAGAAAGCCTGTTTATCGGAACCGCTATCTTGGCAACGAGTGTGGGGATCTCGGTCAAGGTTCTTCAAGACCTGGGGCTTATCAAGAACAAGGTGGCCTACATCGTTCTCGGGGCCGCTGTTTTCGACGATATCCTGGCACTGATCGTCCTGGCACTGGTCAAAGGCCTTGCCCGTGGAAAATTCGATGTTGCCGAGTTTGTGCTGCTCATTCTGGAATCCATTGCATTTGTCGTCTTCTTGACTCTATGGGGTCCCAGGCTGGCCCGAAGAACTCGGAAATGGGTAGAACGCCTGAACATTCCCGAGGGTCCGTTCGTCCTTTCAGTCATCCTGTGTTTAGGTTTGGCCGAACTGGCGGATGTGATCGGCTTGGCGGCCATCATCGGAGCGTTTATGGCCGGAATCGTGATCGACGAGTTGGCAGGTGTCTACGATCTCGAGAACAAGATCAAATACGTGAACGAATTCTTCCTCCCGTTCTTTTTCGTCATGATGGGCGCTCACCTCAATCCCAGCATCTTCCTGAGGCCGAAACTCCTTCTTCTCGTTCTTTTTGTTACCCTGGTTGCTGTTCTTAGCAAGATGATCGGTTCTGCATTCGGGAGTTGGAAGGAGAGCTGGAAGACCAGGATTCAGATAGGCGTTTGCATGGTGCCGAGAGGAGAGGTCGGGATTATTGTGGCTTTGATCGGTCTTTCTCTCCACACCATAACCCAGGAGATCTATGCGGTCGTCCTGGGAATGTCCCTGCTGACGACACTGATCACACCACCGCTGATTAGTCTCTCCTTCAAGAAAAAGTCATAAAGGACCTTCATGGTTTCAGGAAATTGATCCATGTATCAGAAAGTGAACAAGGATATCATCCATGAATTGGGTGGGATCGTTGGAGAAAAAAATATTATCACAGAAATGGAAAAAATGATGGATTATTCCCATGACGAATTTTCCATCAAAGATATAGCCAGCATGCCTGAATTGGTGGTAAAACCTAAGTCCCATCAAGAGATCTCACGGATCATGCGTCTTGCCAGGGAAAAATCCATTCCTGTGACGCCTCGGGGAGGTGCAACCGGTCTCTGCGGAGGATGTGTTCCATCTGCTGGAGGGATCGTTCTTTCCCTGGAGAGAATGGATCACGTGGTTGAAATAGACAGCGACAACCAAATGGCAGTGGTCGAGGCAGGAGTCAGTTTGGCAGATTTTTATGAGCGTGTTGAAGAAGCAGGTTTGTTTTTTCCGCCTCATCCCGGGGAAGAGAGCGCCATGCTGGGCGGTGTCATCGCCACCAATGCAGGCGGAGCGCGCGCCGTTAAATACGGGGTTATTCGTAACTATGTCCGGGGACTGGAGGTCGTTCTCGCATCAGGGGATGTGATTGAAACCGGCGGAAAATTGATGAAATGCAGCACAGGGTATAATCTTTTAAATCTGTTCATCGGATCTGAAGGGACTCTCGGTATCATCACCAAGGCCGTCATCCAGCTCATACCGGCCCCTTATAAGACCCGTTCCCTCATCATTCCCTATGATGACCTGGAAAAAGCGATCGGGAATGTCCCTCTTCTTCTCCAAAATAAGGTCCTCCCTCTTGCTGTAGAATTCATTCCCAAAGATGTGATCAAGATCACAGAAGAGTTTTTGAAGAAAAAATGGCCGGCTCATACTGGAAACACCTCTCTTTTGGTGATTCTTGACGCTCCCAGTGACAACGAAATGGACAGATTGTCCGGGACTGTTGCAGATATATGTTTGTCCCATGGGGCACTCGATGTTTTTGTGGCAGACAGTCCAAAAAAACAGGAACAGGTTCTTGTGATCCGGAGTAAGATCTACGAGGCGATCAAATCTGACACATTGGAGATACTGGATATCGTCGTGCCCAGAGCCGAGATCGCAGGTCATGTGAAGAAGGTTCAGGAGATATCCCAAAAAATCGATATGTGGCTTCCGACTTTCGGTCATGCTGCTGACGGCAATGTCCATACCCATATTATGAAAGCCAGGTATCGAGATGGCAGAACGGTTCCGATGGAAGAAAAGGAATGGAAAGAGAAGATGAAGATTGTTCGGGAAACTCTCTATCAGGACTGCAAGGACCGGCAAGGTATGATCTCAGGCGAACACGGGATCGGGATCGTCAAAAAGCCCTATCTTTCCTATGTTCTTTCCGAGAAGGAGATCGCCCTTATGAAAGGGATCAAAAATCTTTTTGATCCGGAAAATATCCTGAATCCAGGAAAAATATTTAATGCGGATGTTTCATAACCGGTTTTATATGACAACACAATGGGAGTTTTTTTCTAAAAGGACATGAAGAAGACCTGACGGGTTCCGCAGAGGAAATAAAAACATTTCTAAAGCCAACTATTTTTATTACAATTACGGATCTGTGAAGATATGATGCAGCCTCAGAATTTGATCAAAAGGAGATAACGATGGAAGACCTCTCCACATCCTATATGGGATTACGCCTGAAAAATCCTATTATCGTATCCAGCAGCGGTTTGACCAAATCAACCTCAAAGATAAAAGAGTGCGAAAATAATGGAGCCGGAGCGGTTGTTCTTAAATCTCTTTTCGAGGAGCAGTTTATCAGCCTGTTAGGATCCGATGCGGATCTCGGCCAGATGTATCCAGAGGCATTGGATTACCTTCGCAGCGGAGGATTGGTCAAATACGGTCCTCATGAAATGTGCAAAATGATCGAGGAAATAAAAAGATCCATTGAAATTCCTGTGATCGCCAGCATCAACTGTCTGTCTCCCAAGATCTGGCCCAGTTTTGCAGAACAGATTCAGGCAGCCGGGGCCGATGCCCTTGAATTGAATATCCATTTCCTTCCAATCGACCTCGAATCTCCAGGTGCTCATTTTGAAAAAAACTATCTCAGCATCCTTAAAGAAGTCAAGAAGACGGTTGATATCCCGGTTTCCGTGAAGTTATCCCCAGAAGTTACATCTCTTCCAAATCTAAGCCGGAAACTGGCAGATCATGGGTGTGATGCCCTTGTCTTTTTCAATTGGTTTCTCGAACCGGATATCGATGTCGTTCATATGAAAACCAGATCTATCAAGGGAGAGGGAAATTTTCATCACTCTCTGCGATGGGTCGGTCTTCTTGCGGGACGGATCGGATGCGATATCTCCGCTTCCGGAGGTGTAAAAAACGCAAATGATGTCATAAAGATTCTTCTAGCTGGAGCGTCTGCGGTCCAGGTCTGTTCGCTTTTTTATACGAAAGGGCTGATTGAGATCGGCAAACTTTGTCAGGGACTGAGTGCATGGATGAAAGAACATCGGTTCGGATCTATAGGTGATTTTTGTGGCGAACTTTCATTCAAAAAACAGGAATTGAGTTTCCGGGATCTCGGAGAAGCCAGCGCTTACTTCCGATCTCAATATTTGAAGGTATATGGAGATTGATGTAAAAGGAGAAAAGAATGGCAGAGAAGACAAAACGTTTCATTTTATTCAGTTTTCCAAAGACATTTTGGACAGCCAATCTGATGGAGTTTTTCGAAAGAGGAGCATATTATGGATTGAACGCGGTCCTGGCCATCTATCTGGTAAAAGAACTTGGTTTCACCGAGCAATCGGTGGGATTTCTCCAGGGATTTGTCTATGCCTTGACCTATATCGTTCCCATTTTTGGAGGAGCTTTAGCAGAGAGATTAGGATACCGGAAGATGCTTCTGGTGGCTTTTTCGCTTTTGACCATCGGGTATTTTGCCGCCGGAAACTTTGATGCCTATGGCTTGATATTTCTCTTTCTCCTTGTTATGGCTACCGGAAGCGGGCTTTTTAAACCGATCATCACCGGAACAGTGGCTCGCACGACCACCAAAGAAAACAGCGGCTTCGGTTTCGGTGTTTACTACTGGAGCATTAACCTGGGCGCTTTCCTCGCGCCTTTCTTTATTAGCTATATCAAAGGCTTTGACTGGCGATATGTTTTTTATTCCTCAGCCGCCTGGTGTTTCCTGATGCTCCTTCCAACTGTCTTTATATACAAAGATCCGGATAAACCTGAGAATGTAAAAAATATCCGACAGGTCCTGGCCGAAGCCCTTCTTGTTCTCCAGGATTCCCGTTTTATGCTGATGATCATGGTCTATTCCTGTTTCTGGATCCTATATTTCCAGATGTTCGGATCCGTGCTCTGGTTTTTACGCGATTTCATCCCCAGGTCCCCTGTTGATCAATTCATGGCCAAAATTCCGTTTTTAAAGTTATTTAAATTCGATGCTGAGTTCGTGACCATCATCAATGCTGGAACCATTGTTCTTCTTGTCCTTCTGATCAGCCGAGTCATCAAGAATCTCAAAGCCCTGCCGGTCATGGCTGCCGGAATTCTGATCGGGTCTGGAGGATTTGTCATCCTGGCGCTGACCCGGAATGCCTGGATGTTTATTCTTGGCATCGCCGTTTTCTCGCTTGGAGAGATGACTGCCCATCCCAAATATTACAGCTATGTGGGGCTAATCGCTCCTAAAGATAAAGTGGCTGTGTATATGGGTTATGCTTTTCTCTACGGAGTATTCGGGAGTTTGTTCGGAAGCAACCTCGGAGCTGTCCTCTACGCCAGCGTCCTCAAACCATCGGCTCCTCCGGCGGAGGATGTGACAGCAGGCATTCCCTTTACTCCTGAGGTCCTGAGCCAGATCCGGTTTTTCTGGCTGATATTCGCCGTGCTTGGAGTTGTATGTGTTATCGGCCTTCTGCTTTATAACCGGTTTTTTTCGGAAGACACGCCCCAGACAAATCGCCGAGCCTGGAAGATCATGCTCGGAGTATATAGCGTCCTGGCTTTGACAGGAGTGTATTTTCTTTTCCATTCACTGGTCCTGGTTGAGCAAATCCAGTGGAAAACGTTTGTACAGTCATTGCTCTTGCTCGGGATTGGAGGAGGCGGGATCTTTATCAGTTTCAGGAGAAATAAGTGAGGTCTCTGACAGAATATCTCGTTTTCCACACCGAGACCCGCCGGGAATTCATCAATATCACTCCTGAGGTTGAAAAGCTTGTTGCCAGGAGCGGAATCCAGGAGGGATTCTGCCTGGTCAATGCCATGCATATCACAGCCAGCGTGTTTATAAATGATGATGAATCGGGTCTTCACCAGGATTTTGAAAAATGGCTTGAGGATTTAGCTCCCTTTGAACCTATATCCCAGTACCTTCATAACCGCACTGGAGAGGACAATGCGGATGCCCATCTGAAGAGGATGGTCATGGGACGCGAAGTGGTTGCAGCAGTGACATCAGGGAAATTAGATCTAGGACCGTGGGAGCAGATCTTTTATGGGGAATTTGACGGAAAGCGTCCCAAGCGTGTTCTGGTGAAGCTCATCGGAGAATAGAGCCTATATAAAAAGAGTCACGTCCGCCTGCCGGGTTTATTCGAGGAAGGTAGCCACACCCCCACACTGAGCTATCTCATCTATCATCTTTTCACGTGAGATCTCCATAACCTCCATACTCATCTGTAAGCCATGGAGCTTTATGCCCAGATCAAGGGCAGTCTGTCTCATCTCAAGGAGATTCGGGACTTTTTTTAGCCTTCATCATCTTCTTGAACATCCAGCGTCCGGATCCTCCGAAACATATTATGTTTGGGGATGACCGTGTGATGTCTCCTCCATTCAACAATCCAAGGGGGCGTCCCATAAAACTCTTTCCGGGCGAGATCTTCTTTTCAAGGGTTCTCAATCCCCAGAAAGTAAAGAACATGATGACATCCATAATGGAAGCGGCCGTTTCAGTGGCTATGGAAAATGCGGCGAACAGCTTGTCCATGTCGCCGCTGAAGACGACCATGGCCAACTTTTTATTTGTTCTGTCAGTGTTTTAGATGTTTTTACAAAGGTCAGGATGTCTTTTTCATGGCAGATTTGATCGTTTTTGTCCGGGATGACATGGAATCATCGAGTACCTCGCTTATCAGATCAAAGGCTTCGAGGATCTTTGTGTTGGCAAGTGAATAATAGATGTTTATTCCGTCCCTTCGTGTATTGACGATTCCTTTCCCGCGCATGATTGATAAATGCTGGGAAAGGTTAGCCTGAGAAATGCCGGTTTTCTCGATAAGCTCGTTGACCGTCAACTCGTTTCCGCGAAGACAATCGAGGATCTCCTGTCTTTTGGGATTGGCAAGAGTCTTACAAACTTCAGAGTGGAGCTGATAAAAAGCTTTTTTTTTCATCCCGATCACCTTCTAATAATAATATAATAATAATATTATAACATTATTATTAATTCGGATACACGAGTATACCCGCCTCTCTCTTATTCTTTCCTTTCCTTCCGCATCGTTATTACAATTCCGGATAGAGCAGAGCGTTGAACAGGAGTTTATACGTGCCGTGGGATTGGGCGCGGTGCTGGCAGCGGATTCCGATAAGGATGATGTGTCCATCTTTGTAATGAGCATCTACGACAGCGGCTTTTCGAGCTAGCATTTCCTCGCCCAATAGCCATCCACTCATGAGAATATCTTTTTTAGGATAGGTGGCCACCACCTTGCGATCCCAGTCTCCGGTGGGGACGAAGGTGCTAATGGCAAGGCTATCGGCGAACATGGCCGCTGTTTCTTTCTGCATCCCATATCCGATCGGAGTGGTATTATCAACAAGGATCTTTAAGATTGACATCGGGCAGAAAAATTTTGAACGGTCAACCTTTTCCAGAGTATCCATGGCCGGAGCAGCAAATTCTTTGAAGATGAGCTTACAGGCTTCGTTGAAGGTAACAAGGATTCCTCCTTTTTCGACAAACATCTTGAGTGCTTCCACGCCTTCCTTCCCAATCCCTCCTTCATAATCCGGTGGAATGTTGCTGTAAAAAATCCTGTACCATCTGTACCAGCGGTGAGTCGGGCTGAGTTGGCCTGTTTTGATGACGTCGGGGTCTTCGTCGGCGAAGACAATGACATCGAATTTATCGAGCAAATTGACTTTTTTCTTGTCCTTTGTCTTGAAGTCTTTGTTCCGGATTGTAGTAAAAGGAATGCCTGTATCGTCGAGAACATAGCGTGTCCAGCCCTCGTCCATGTTAGATCGCCATGAACGGTAGAGTCCGATGCGCGGTGTTTTCAAGGGAGCCTTGGGGATGTCTTCGATGTCTGATAACTCATGGATGAGGAAAGGATTTTTCGGAAGGAATTCATTCAGTGTATCCAGAACAGCAGGTGATTTTTTTATGAGAAAACTTCCGGCCGGTGCGCGGTATTCATCGCCTTTGATAGACTCTGTGATGCGGTAGGCCTCGATCTTGCTATTCATGAGGGCAAAGACAGCTTTGTATGCGGCGTTGCTGCTGCAGTCCAGCAGATAATATCGTGCATCCTCTTCCAGCTGGGGAGTGTCTGGATAGGGGATATCATACAACATGGTGAATTTTGTTGAGAAAGGCTCATCGATCTGGTCGCATGCCACACCCATCTGGAAAGGGAGGGTCCAGCCGGCATTGTCGTAAGGAGGAATTGGAGGCCCGCCCTGATACTCCCGGATATCCGGATAGATTTGTTTTTCGAGAAGTGCCTGGGCATACGGCTGGTAAGGCTGCGACATTAGGACCACAAAGGAGCCGGCTTTGTAAAATTTTCCGTCAGCAATGAAATCATCTGAAGCTTGGTGGATCTCGATGCCGCCTAGTCTCAAGATGTGGAGCAGCTTGAGTGTTGTAGCATAATCGTGCTGTTCCTTCGGGATGACAAAAGCATAGGGATTCCCTTTTTTCCCTTTTTCGATAGCATCCCAGTTCATCCTGTAAAAGTTATACAGGAAATCCTCTTTATATAGGTGGGCCGTCTTGATAAGGCTCATGCTCAGCACGAGTTCATAGTCCACCAAATCCCTGAGTCTCCACCATCCGCCGGGCCAGGGATCCGGAAATTTGATCCTTTTTTCTGTATACGATTGAGAAACCTCGATGGGGTCGATATAGATCGGAGTGGCCAGTTTGACAGAAGCCATCTCGCTTAGGAGGCCGATGGAGTTGTGAAGCCAGGAGGTGTCGTCACAGGCGCCGATCCACCATCCGGTAAAACTGCGGTCATAGACAACGCCTTGATAGCCTTCTTTTTGGAGTTCAAAAGCCATGTTTGTGCCGCAGAGGGCGATTCCTCTCCAGACAAGGGGGTGAATAGTCGGGACCGGGGGATCCATGAATGGTGGGATAAATAAACGGGCTCCTGTGGAACCCATCTGATGCTCGTCTATGTGAATTTGAGGGATCCAATCATCATAGAGCACTTTGGAGACAGCTCTGGTCTCTGATAGGTTGAACATGAACCAATCTCGATTGTTATCGTGACCTGCATAATCGTGATAGAGATAAGGCATATATCCGCCCTCATACTTGGTTCCAAGGTATTTATTGTAATACTCGCATTCCATTTGATGTCCGTCAGGATTGATGCTCGGCACAAGGAGTACAATCACGTCATCCAGGATCTTTTCAGCATCAAATGGTGTTTTACCCGTTGCTAGATTGTATGCGAATTCGAGAGACATTTGGGTGGCAGCGATCTCTGAAGCATGCAAGCCGCAAGTGATACAGACAAAGACTTTTCCCTCACGGGCAAATGCCCTGGCTTGATCAGGTGACAGTCCTTTGGCGTCTCGCAGAGCCTTGGTTATGGATTTGTATTTATCCAGCTCGGCTAAGTTCTTTTCAGATGAGATCAAGGCCATGATCATATCTTTACCCCGGGTTGTCTTCCCGATCTTCAAGACCTTGACCTTTTCTGATTCCTGGTCGAGCTTTTCGAAATAAGATTGGATCTGCTTATAATCTGCCAATTTCCTGTCTGCTCCGACTTTATGGCCCAAGAACTCATCCGGGGGAGTCTGGGCAATAAGCAGACTTGTTGTTAAGAAAAACAGTACGATGGAAAGGGAAAAGATTTTTTTCATTGATTCCTCCTCGATTTGACCAAGAGATTTTTCTATCACTTGACCAGAAACCTGTCAAGAAAAATTCCAATTCATTTATTCTTTTACTATGCTTCAGTCAATCATCCGGCCTGGACGAAAGATAGAGTGAAGAACTTTACCTGGAGTTATAAAAACAGGCGATTTTGGCCTCGCGCTTTACTGGGAGAAAAATTTTCACAAAAATATATGATCCTGCGACTAAAACTGAGGAGATCATTTTCAACAGAATCATATTCACTGATATAAACAGGAACGTCTTGGAGGGATCGCCGCCTCTTCTTGTTGACAAAAAACCGGTATGAAGTTAGGATTTCCTCAGATCATGAGAGATAAAAAAGCATATCATATTTTGCTCTGGGCAGGGATGATCCTCCTTTTCCTGCCCGGTTTTTCTGATGCCCGTACGGAAGATACTCCCGCCGAAAAAGTGAAAGAATCTGTTTGGGAGAGCCTTTCCGGGGGATTCGAAGTGGATATCCATTACTCGGATTGGTCTATCGACAGCATTAAAAGTCTGTTCGAAGACGATCTGACGGACCGGCTCGGGGATGAGATCCGGGATGAGATCGGACGTCAAGTCAGTGGAATTGATTCCTCCCAACTGAAATCGGGAGATTTCGAGAATAATCTTGGTTTTGTTTCGGAGGGTTCGAATTACGGATTGGAAATGAGATTTTATCCTCGGGGCAAGGAGGGAGCCTTCAGCCTTGGATTTTCTGTAGAAAGGACTTTTATGAGGTTTGTGATCCAAGGTGCGGTCAAGCAGTCATTCATGACCGGGAATTATGCTGAAGTCGAAGCCGAAGGGTATTTGGAAATGACTCCGGTCTCGACTAATCTCAGTTTTCGCTGGGATTTCGGACCGAAATGGATCGTATCTCCCTATTTTATCTGGGGGATCGGCCTCGCTCCTCTGAAAGGGACATTTGGATATACATTTACCGGTTCCTATAATTCGGCCGGCCCTACAGAAAGCATCGAAGGTTCTGACTCATGGTCCTTCAAGGAGGCTGAGGAGGAGATCGAGTTCAACCTTCCGAATATCTTTATCCTTCTTCATATGAGCCTGGGGTTACGTGCGAAGTTGTTCGACAGGTTGATCCTCAAAGTCGAAGGCGGTTTCTGGGATGGTTTTATCATTCGTGGTGGGATCGGTTTCAGGTTTTGATATATAATTGAAATGTCTCATAGATATTCGGCATGCAGAATCGGACCGTGCTAGACGGGGAGCTAGCGGTGCCCTGTAACTCACAATCCGCTACAGTGGGGTTTAATCCCTTGCCGAGGCTGGGCTTTTTCTGGTCTGTGTCTTCGCAAGTGGTGATGACGGTAGGGTCCTGCGCAAAGAGCTGCCTGTAAACCCCGTCAGGACCGGGAGGTAGCAGCGGTAGCAGGTTGGTCTCTTGTGCTGTAGGTCAGCCTTGCCTGAGCTAACTGCGGAGATAACGCAGGGAAAACACTGTCAGAGCAGGGTGCACGGTCCTTATTAAGTCTTAGGAGGTTTTTGGATGAATGTGAAAAGAATTGTTATTTTAGTCATTTTCATGATGATGGCAGGATCGGTGTCTGTGTTGGGAATAGACCAGGAGCCTGTCGATCCGGTTGATTGGAGAGAGATCGCCCCGTTCTTGATCAATATTCCTAACTGGGATGCAGAAGGCGATGCTGAGGGAGCCAGTGTCAATATGATGAATTTCAAGATCAGCAATTCGGAACGAGATTATTCGGATGGAACACGCGATCTAACCATCACCATCGTCGATGGCGGATTTGTTCCCATGGTCTATGCCAGCTTTACTATGTTAAAGGGATTTGAGGTTGACACCTCGGAAGAATATATTAAAAGTACGACCATCCAAGGATATCCCGGTATGAAGCAATACACATATGCAACAAAAGAAGGTTCGGTCATGGCCCTGCTCGATGGAAGATTCCTGGTTACTTTGTACGGGGAAAATTTCGAAAACATCTCAGACCTGGAAGATATCTTTCAATTTCTTGATCTGAACGGGATTGCCGCTCTGGGTAATTGAGAGAGATGATCTCTTTCTAGGCCAGGATCCGGGCCGCTTTTTTAAGCTGCTGACGAACACGGACACCATAGGCACAGGCTTGCTCGCAGACCCCGCATTCCTGACAGGATTGCGGGCGTATTGCATCAGGAATTTTTGAATAGATATGTCGAGCCTGTTCTTCTTTTCCGTAATTTTCAAAATACATCATATAACGGAAAATGTCTGAGATCGGGATGTGTTTGGGGCACTCGCGGGTGCAGAGCCCGCACATGTGGCAGTAATCCTTTCCGTTCTCAGCGACAAGAGCATACAGGTTTCTTCTTTCCTCTTCAGTCAATGAGGATCCGGCAACAGCCAGGTCCTCTTCCATCTGGTCAAAGGAAAGGATCTCGGTCGTCACCGAGCTGATATCAGGATTGTCCAGAGCCCATTTAAACATGGACTGAAAGATGGAAATATCTTTGGATTGGAATTTTTTCAGGTTTTGGAGTTTTCCGCCGTGTTTGAGCGTTTTCATGGCAATGATTCCCATGTCTTTTTTTCTCGCTTTTCGGATCAGGCGTCGAAGCCCACTTTGTCCTAAATAATCGCTGTATGTCTCGGCTGGTTTTTCCGACTCCTGCAGGTCGAAGACATTGTAACCCAGCTGCACCATGTCATAATGTCCGCAGTCCACTGCTTTTTCCACGACCTCATGGTGATTGGAATGACAGGACAGGCCCTTAAATCTGTATTTTCCCTGTTTTTTGAGAGTGTCGAAAGCTCGAAGAACCTGAGGATCTGTGAGATGCTCTGGGGTATCCACTCCATGAATTAGCAGCACGTCTATGGTTTTTGTTTGGAGCCTTTCCAAGCTGTTCTCGACGGATCGTATGATCGAGTCATAGCTCCAGCTGCCGCGGAGACGAAATTTTGTACCAACATAGAGTTTATTTCTTCCTATGGACTGGAACAGCTTTCCTATAAGGCGCTCGCTGTTTCCGTTCATATAGGAGTAAGATGTGTCGATGTAATTGACGCCTCTTTCGATCAGCTGCTGGAGGAGCGCCCATTCTGGCAGGGGGCTTCCTCCAAGGGAGATCTCGGAGATATAGAGATCGGTTCTTCCCAGCCGTCTGTAGAACATGTCTCCTTTTTGAATCCTATGATCTTGCGGTTCTGCATTGAGAAAACGTACCTTGAGCGAGAAAGGAACTGCCATACTCCCGAGAACGAACCTTTTCAAGAAGGTCCGGCGTTTATTGATTGGCATTTTATCCTCTGTTTCCTAGAATGGTTTTAGTTGCAGTGTTCTTATAATATCCTGAACATTTTTTTTATTTTCCTCGGATAACGGTTGAAGAGGAAAGCGGCAGGGCCCTCCATATAATCCTAAAAGGTCAAGAGCATACTTTGCACCGGCTACTCCGTAGGTCTGGGTAATGGCTGTGTTGAGGGGGATCAGATTCTTCTGGATATTTTCGGCCGTTTTCCAATCTTTTTGCTGGAATGCTGTGAATAGCTCGAGGCAGAGGCCCGGTACAACATCAGCCATGGCTAAAATGGCCCCGGCTGCACCGAGGCGAAGACCCGAGAGGAGAGAATTCCCGGCGCCCGTCAACACGCTGAACTCAGGAGAGCTCAAGGAAACGAGTTTCTCGAGATAAGTCTGGTCGCCCGAACTGTCTTTGATCCCGGTGATGTTCGGATGATAAGAGAGCTCAGTCGCGAGTTCTGGATCTAGAGAGATGCCTGTTTGCTGGGGGGTGTTATAGAGAATGACGGGAACCGCGGTCTTCTCGGCTATGGTCACATAGTGATCACGCAATGCCTTCTGCGTCAAGTTGGTTTTGTAATAGATCGGCGTGCGGATAAGAGCGGCATCGATCCCGTGAACTGTCATGCGTTCGGTGAAACGAAGGGTGAGATACGTGGATTCTCTTGCTGTCCCGACGATGAGGATTTTATCTGCCGGGATCCATTTTTTTGCAGCCTTAACCAATATCTCTGCTTCCTCGTCTGAGAGATAGACAGCTTCACCGGTGGAACCGAGAAGAACATAACCCGAGAGATCATACTGGTCATATTTTAAAATATTTCCTTTGAGTTTCTCTGGACACACGGTTTCTCCGGAGAAGGGGGAGGTTAAAGCAGGGAAGATCCCCTTTAAGGTAATATTCATCTCAATGTTGGTTTTTACCATTTTTGAGTTTATGACCGATTTGATCTTTCGATCTCTCTGAGCTCTCTGTCTGTGAGCCCGAAATAATGACCGACCTCATGCAGGACAACTTCATACACCCTCTCCCGGACCTGCTGTTCTGTCTTGCACAAGTTTTCTATAGGCCTCTGGTAAATAATGATTACATCGGGCGGCATGTTCCCGTAATAGGGGCCCTTGTGCTGAAAAGGGACGCCATGATAAAGTCCCAGGACCGTGCTTAAAGGAGTTTTTCCGAACTTTTCTTGAATCTCCTTGGAAGGATATTCTTCAACCAGAACAACCAGGTTTTCAAGGCGTTCCCGGAATTGCCTCGGGAGATTCGTTAAAGCTTCTTCGACTGTTTTTTCAAAATCTTCTTTTTTCATATGTTTTAGAGGTCATTTTTCGATTCCGTTCCTGGCTTTTATTCCGGAAGTGTAATAGTGTTTGATTTCTTTCATCTCTGTTATAAGATCCGCCTTTTCAAGGATGGAATCTGGTGCGAAACGTCCGGTCAATATGACTTCGATACCGGCTGGTTTTTGGTCGAGAAAATCCAGGATGTCCTGTTCGGAGATCAAACCAAAATCGACTGCGACATTGACTTCATCCAGGATGATGATCTGAAAATCTTGGGACAGCATGGCATGAAGACATTTCTTTAATCCCTTTTGTGCCTTTCGGATGTCCTCTTCGTCAGGATCCTTGGAGACATGGATAAATCCCGTTCTGCCGAATTGCTCCAAGGTTACCAAATCCGCACACTTTTTGAGGGCCTTAAGCTCTCCGTATTCCTGCCCTTTTAAAAACTGCCCGATGTATGTGCGGAATCCATGCCCGGCTGCACGCAGCGCCAGACCCAGAGCTGCTGTTGTCTTTCCTTTTCCACTCCCGGTATATACCTGGATATAGCCTCGGGGGAGAATAGATTTTTTCTTTTCCGGCATCGTCCCCCTCATGATAGGCAAATCCAATTCTCGAGTCAATAAAAAGGGGACGTCCTCCAAGGGGACACCCTAGCACCGATCTTAAAGGAGAGAAAAAGAATAAGGACGTTTTTTCTTTTCTGCATTTGGGAGGCGGATGGAGGATAAGAGGGAGGGTGTCCCCTTGGAGGACGTCCCCATTTTACTTAAAAATATTTTTTTACTATAATCATCGGCATGTTGGACATGAAGTTTGTAGAAGAAAATACGGATCTTGTCAGGGATAAAACTGCATCCCGAGGGCTGGCGCTTGATTTTGATGCATTTAACAAGCTTTCCCAGGAGAGGAAAAAAAGACTGAAAGAGGTCGAAAGCCTGCGGTCCGAGCAGAACATGGCATCAAAAAAAATCGGTGAGATGAAGAAGCAAGAAAAAAACGCTTCTTCACTCATTGCAGAGATGAAATCGATCGCAGAAAACATCAAGAAACTGGAGACTCCACTCAAAAAAGTCGAGGACAAGCTCATAGCCTTTCTTCTTGGTATTCCCAATATTCCCCATGAATCAGTGCCAGCAGGAAAAGATTCGGAGAAAAACACCATCGTCCGAACTTTTGGAAAAAAACCAGAAAAGTTGTTCGAACCCGTTCCTCATTGGGAGATCGGGAAAAAACTGGGCATTCTGGATTTCGAACGCGCGGCTAAGATCACTGGATCAAGATTTGCAGTCTATCTTGGACCGGGAGCGCAGTTAGAACGGGCCTTGATCAATTTCATGCTGGATATCCATACACGTGAAAAGGGTTATAAAGAGGTGATCCCTCCCTTCATAGCCAATGCAGCCAGTCTTCTCGGTACAGGGAATCTACCAAAATTCGAGGAGGACCTGTTTAAAATAAGGGATCTGGATTGGTATTTGATCCCAACAGCAGAAGTTCCGCTGACCAATCTTTTCCGAGAAGAGATCCTGGAGGGGGAGAGGCTGCCCTTAAGGTATGTCGCCTATACTCCATGTTTCAGGCAGGAGGCAGGTTCATATGGAAAAGACATCCGGGGATTGATCCGCCTGCACCAGTTCAATAAGGTGGAACTGATGAGTTTCGTCAAACCCGAAGATTCCTACGAAGAGCTTGAGCGGATGACAGCAGATGCCGAGGAGGTCCTGAAAAGGTTGGAGCTTCCTTACCGCGTTGTCCTCCTCTGCACAGGAGATATGGGATTCGCAGGTGCCAAAACATACGATCTTGAGCTCTGGATGCCCCATAGGAAGAAGTATCTCGAGATCTCCTCTTGTACGAATTGCACAGATTTTCAGGCCAGACGAGCGGATATCCGTTTCCGCCGGGAACCGGATTCCAAACCAGAATTCGTCCACACTCTCAACGGCTCAGGAGTGGCTATCGGGCGTACGGTCAGTGCCATACTGGAAGTCTTCCAAGAAGAAGACGGCACGGTCATGATCCCAGATGCCCTGCGTCCCTACCTAAACGGACTTGAACGGATCGCACCTGAATCAGAATAATATAAAAAAATACTGCCCGTTTTCTGCGGCAACATCTTTAAATTTATCTTATCTATATTTAGTTAGTTTTATCATAGCTGCTTGACGAGCTCCCGTCTGGATGAAACTCGGCAATACACCCTTTCCCCAGGCGAGTTCGTTTTTGACTGAAGAATAGTCCTCGCTTCTTCAGGATTTCTACGATCTCCCGGCTGACACGGTCATCCAGCCAGTTTTTTGAGACATCAACCGACCAGTCTGTTTCATTATATGGGAAACTGCCGAAGCGCGGCAGCTCTACCGCCCGGTCAGCAGGCAATCCATAGTCCAGAAGGTTGACTAGAAACTGGAACGCAGCATGGGGATTAGAGGAACTAAACGTGCCGCATGCGTATTTCAATGAGTCGTCTTTGAATACCAGAAAATTCGGAGCGCCTTGGGTGCGTCTCTGACCCAAACCGGTATACCGTCCCTGCATGTCCCCTGATCCATTAAGAAGAACTCCTTGGACAAACATTCCATTTCCCCATAATTCCGAATTGATGGAGTGTTTTCCAGTGACTATGTTTCCCTCTGCATCGGCGATGACAGAGCAGAGGGTGGAGCGGCTTGGAGGCGGTTCGATTTGCATGGCATTAGGGGATTTCTTCGCTTTCTCCCAAATGACTTCGGTGTATTGAGATGTCAATCTGGATTGAACACGGTTACGGTCATCCAGGATCGTATGATCGTGGATCCATGTCTCTTCTTCAACGGCTCTTGCGATACGAACCATGATCTCTAAAGCATCTGCAGATTCAGAATAATGTCCAAAGGATCGAATTCGGGTGTGTTCCAGTGTTTTCAGGGCGAGAAGAGCCCAGAGTGCGTACATAGAGCGGCCTGAAGATGAATATATATTGAAACCTCGATAGGACATCCTCCATGGGATGGTCCAGGTAGGCTGATAGGATTCCAGATCTTTGAGGGTCATTAAACCCCCTTCTTTCTGGACAGCCTCGACACACTGAGATGCCCATTCTCCCCGGTACATATGGTCGGCTCCCTGTTCTGACAGCTTGGAGAGGAAGTCCGTCAGTTTGGGTTGTTTGAGGATATCCCCGGTCTTCAGTGCGCAGTCCTCTGGGAAAAATGTAAGGCTGCCGTACTCGGTTTGTTGAAGTTTTTGTGAGGAAACCTTGATGTAATAGGCGTTCAGCTCATCGAGGGCAAATCCTTCCCGGGCGATCTCGATCGCGGGCTGCAACACTTCCTTGAAACTCAACCGGCCCCATCGTTTTGAAATGGACTCCAATCCAGCGATGACGCCCGGAACCGCGACAGTTTTTCCCACTGATGGATTCTTCTGATCATAGATGCCTTCCGGATCCAACACCGAATTAAATCCTGCATCCAAGTAATGGATCTCATCGGTTCCTGCATGATAGATCAGGGTACTCATCAATCCGGCGAAAGTCACATATCCGGCCGATACCACATTCTCCACAGCGGTCACCGCCACGTATGCATCGAAGGCATTCCCTCCCGAACGAAGAATTTTGTATCCTGCGTCCCTGGAAAGGTCATGATAGGAAACAACTAGGGGAGTTCGAACAGGGGAATCTGTGATGTCATGTTTTTGACCCGTCTTGGGATCTGAGGAGCAGGCATGGATGAAGAACAAAACCGTGGCCGTCAGTATGATCGCCCCTTTTCCATGTGCGGCAAAACTCCTTTTCTCCATCCTGTTTCTCCTCGATAAAGAAATTTTTATTCCATATCTTCATTTTGCAGTTGGAATTTTAGTTGTATAAGAGAATAAGCGCAAATAAAAAGAAGTTTTTTTGATCCCATGACCACCCTGGATTTTCTGAATGCTTGTCAGATATCCGCATTCCAAGTAAAATAGTGACTCATCACGGAGGGATGGCCGAGTGGTTGAAGGCGGCGGTCTTGAAAACCGCTTCACGAGTGATCGTGACGGGGGTTCGAATCCCTCTCCCTCCGCCAGTTATCCTGTTAAAGCTTCATTTTTTCCTTCTCTAAGGTAAGGAGGAAAGAATTCATGATCAGGCTTGCTGTTATGACAGATAGAGCGAGGGTTATAGGGGATTCTACTCCGGAAGGAAACAATGCGAGATTCTCTCTTATCACAAAGGCTCTAGTGCAAGCGATATGTGAGCTTTATCAAGGTGAAAGTATTGCGGCCGAAAGATCATCCATCAACGCTTGCAGGCAGGCCCGCAATAAAGAATATATCATAATGAGAGATGAAAACTTTATGCGTCCGAAAGGATTAGAAGATCTGATCATATGCACTGATTGCCTGGAGATGGTCGATCAATATAAAGACTCTGACGACGAATTATTGATTCTCGGCGGACTGAACGTGTTTAAGCTTTTTACACTGTTTGCCGCAGAGCTTGATGTGGCAGAAGCGGATGAACTTATCCCCGGCGATCTTGTTTATGATGAATGGGATAAGGGAGAGTTTGAACTCATCCGAAAAGAAAGAATGGAAAGGATTTAATACTCTGCGTTACATGAGGAAAAGCTGACGGCAGTCCAAATGAAATGCTGAAGATGCCTCCCGGAATGTATAATGGGAAGGGAATGATGAGAGAAAAGGCGATCAAGATCGAACTCAATGCTGTCGAGGAGACGCTGGTCATTCCCCTCTGGGCGAGGGCAAAAGAAGCGGAAACTAAAGATCCCATTGTGAATGATATGTATGCACGGGATCTCATTGCCAGGATGGATTATGATTTTTCTAAGCTTGAAACAAAATATATGGAACAGCATCATCTTGTGTGGTCATACAGAGCGTACAATTTCGATAAATGCGTCCGGAAATTTCTTGAGAAAAACAGCCGGGCGGCTGTGATCAACATCGGTGCTGGCCTGAATACCACCTATCAGCGGGTGGATAACGGAAGAGTCCATTGGATCAACATCGATCTGCCGGATGCTGCAGCTTTGCGGCAAAAGCTGATACCGGATTCTGAGCGGGAGATGACAGTCGCCAAGACTGTTTTTGATTTTAGCTGGATGGATGATATTGCCCATAAGATCAATGGTCGTCCCATCCTGTTCATGGCTGCAGGAGTCCTGTGTTACTTTGAAGACTCAGAGTTGGAGACTTTGTTCCGTCGTCTTTCTACCGTGTATCCTTCGGCTCACTTCCTATTTGATGCTATGTCGCGGTTCACAGTGTGGATCTCTAACAGAACCATCATAAAAAAAAGCGGGATGGATTCTTCGGCCATGCTCAAATGGCATCTAAAAAAAGCATCCCGTCTTAAAAAATGGGTGAAAAAGATCAAGATCATCGAAGAGTACCCCATGTTTGCCGGTGTCCCTGTTAAAAAGGAGTGGAGCAAGAAAATGATCTGGGATGTAAGGATCGCAGGCCGCTTGCGTTTGTACAACATGGTTCATATTCAGTTCTGAGTGCATCTAGCGATCCTCCTTTTATGCCCGGAATTCTGAAATGTATGATTTTGACACATGTGACAAACATGCTAAAATAGAAACCCATTTGTCCAGCGGAGAGGTGCTGGAGTGGCTGATCAGGGTCGCCTGCTAAGCGATTGTGCCGATTAATGTCGGTACCGTGGGTTCGAATCCCACCCTCTCCGCCACTTTACGCATTATGAAATCCCGTGAACGCGTTCTGACCGCATTCAAAAAAGAAGTTCCTGACCGGGTGCCAGTAGATTTATCCGGACACCGATCTTCAGGTATCTCAGCTATCGCTTACGCAAAACTCCGCGATCATCTTCATCTTCCTCCCCAACCGATCCGGGTTTATGACATGGTCCAGCAGTTGGCGATTGTGGATGAAGATGTTCTAGAGCGTTTCAATGTGGATACGGTCGAGCTCGGCCGAGCTTATCTGTTAGATGATAAGGATTGGAAAGAATGGGTTCTTCCAGACAAAACTCCCTGTCTTATCCCGAATTATGTGAATGTCGAGAAGAGGGGAGAGGACTGGTTTCTTCTCTCCCCAAGCGGACAGAAGCTAGGGATTCAAAAAAAAGGATGGCTGTTCTTCGAGCAGACTTATTATCCTTTACAGGAGAGAGCCCTTGAGAACGAGAATTTTTCTGGGCTGGAAGATATGCTCGATCTGATCATCTGGTCAGGGACTCCCTCTCCGGGTTCCCATCTTCCCCTCGATAAAAAAGGACTGACCGAACTCTGTGAAGGTGCCATGCGATTGCGGGCTTCTACCGAAAGAGCGGTTATCGGGCTATTTGGCGGCAGCCTTTTCGAAACTGCTCAGGAATTATTGGGCATGGAAAGATATTTGATGCTTCTCAAGGTCCTACCCGGGGCTGTCCAGCGCCTGAACGAAAAACTCTGTGAGATCCATATCCAAAACCTCGAGAAATGGATAGGAGCTGTCGGTTCTTCCATAGACATCATCTGTTTTGGGGATGATCTGGGGGGCCAATCAGGTCCCATGATCTCTCCTCAGATGTACAGGACATACATCAAACCGTTTCATGCGCAGTTATGGAAGCGGGCCAAAGAGCTTGCTGACGTCAAAGTGATGCTCCATTGTTGCGGCGGAATCAGGGAACTGCTGCCTGATTTGATCGATGCTGGATTAGACGCCATCAATCCGGTCCAGTTCACAGCCAGAGGGATGGACACTCAAGAGATCAAGGAGGAATTTGGCCATCAGATCGTGTTGTGGGGAGCAGGCTGTGACACACAGACCATCCTTCCTTTTGGGACTTCTGATCAGATCAAAGAGAATGTCAGGCAGCAGGTTGAGATCCTTTCTCCGGGAGGAGGCTTTGTGTTTCAATCCGTGCACAATATCCTCCCGAATATGCCTCCTCAGAACATCGTGGCCATGTTCGATGCTTTGAAACAAGGATAGTCCGAAAGAATGTTCGCATGACTTTGTATGATCTGCTGATCGTCGTCCTTTATTTCTTGATCGTCATCGGACTCGGTTTCTGGTACAAAAAGCGCGCTGCCAGGAGTCTGGAATCCTATTTTCTAGGAGGAAGGCGACTCCACTGGCTGCCTCTGGCCATGTCGGGTTCTGTCAGTAATTTTGATATCACAGGCACCATGTGGATCGTATCCATTCTATTTGTTTTGGGGATGAAATCCATGTGGCACCATTGGATGTGGGGTGTGCTGATGGGTGCCTTCTTTATGGCGTATATGGGGAAATGGGTCAGACGTTCAGGAGTGATGACCGCAGCAGAATGGATGAAAACACGGTTCGGGGATGATGCGGCAGGAAAACTAGCCAGGACATCCTATGCTCTCATGGCCGTTCTCACCTTAGCCAGTTTTGTCGGGTATGCCTATCAGGGGATCGGGAAGTTCGCCGCTGTCTATTTGCCACTCGACACTTTGGGTGCACGATCGAATGTCGCTTTGATCCGCACTCTGTTTGTCGAGAATGAAGCGGATATCCTGGCTCTAATGATCATCGGACTGACGACCCTGTATGTCATCCTGGGAGGCCTTTTCAGCGTTGTGGTGACAGATGTGATCCAGACCGTGGTCTTGACCCTAGCAAGTCTTTTTATTGCTGGTGTAGCCTGGTTCAAAATGACTCCGGACCTTCTTTCACGGCTGCCTGATGGGTTCTCCTCGCTGCGTGTCCCCTGGAAAATGACAGAGTTTTCCGGAACAGAAAACGCCCAGTTTGAGTTTTTCGGGGCTTTGGTCATCATTTGGGTCTTGAAGGGATTATTTTTAAATGCTGGAGGGCCGGCTCAGATGTACGATTTCCAGCGTTTCCTTGCTGCCAGGAGCGACAGGGAGGCAGCCAAGGTCGGTGCGGCTTGGAGCGTTTTCCTTGTTGTCCGCTGGGGAATGGTGATGGGGATCGCACTGCTGGCCTTAACAGGTGCTGTCGGCGTTATGGACTCTGAAAAGATCATGCCAGTCGTTCTGAGAGATTTTCTCCCTTTAGGGATAAGAGGGATCGTTATTGCCGGTCTTCTGGCTGCTTTCATGTCGACTTTCAGTTCCACAGTCAACAGCGGGGCATCGTTTATCGTCCGTGATATCTGGCAGCCCTTTTTCCGTCCGCGTGCCACAGAGCAGCAGTCTGTCCGGTTCAGCTACCTGGCGACCATTCTTCTTGTCATCCTCGGGGTGGCTATCGGATTTCAGAGTAAGTCCATTGCCGAGATCTGGAACTGGATGATGGTTGCACTTGGAGGAGGAGTGGTCGTCCCAAACTTTTTGCGCTGGTATTGGTGGAGGATGAACGGATGGGGATATGCTTTAGGAACTCTTGGCGGGATGGGATTATCATTGATCGTTCTCTTCTTTGATCACTGGCCTCAGTATGTCGTTTTCCCTTTGATCGCCTTCGCGTCGCTTCTTATGAGTGTTGTCGGATCGGTTGCAACTCCGCCGGTAAAACGAGAGGTCCTGTCCGAATTCTATAAAACGGTGCGGCCATTCGGTCTCTGGAGTCCTTTTCTCCGGGAGAAAAGATCGTTCAAGCGGACGATTTCCGAGAGGTCTGAAAAACCTGTCTTGACCATCATCAACGTTGTTCTCGGGATGGTCGCCATTTCCGGTCTGTATCTTTTTCCGATGTTCCTGGTGGGGCATTGGTATGTCCAGGCAATGATCTGTCTGGCCTTTATTTGCGGCTCGATAGGGGTGTTGAAATTTACCTGGTATGATACCCTTCCCTCTTCCAAATGAGATCATTCCGGGGTTGTCTTTTTTTTCTTTTCCTCGAGATAGCGAACGATCTTGACGCTACCCGATGGGAGAGGATACCGCTTAAATCCATTCAGTGTGATCCAGCGGTAGCGATCTTCTTGAAGGCGCGGTGTATCCTTCAAAATGCATGTATAGGCGTGGAGAACGACCTGGAATCTGGTATAAGCATGGGTGACCCGAGTCAAATAGGAGGCAGTTTGTATTTCCGCGTCTAATTCTTCTTTGATCTCCCTGGCGAGGGCATATTCGAGCGTCTCTCCTTTATTTCTCTTGCCTCCCGGAAATTCCCAAAGACCGGCCAAGAGTCCTTTTGATGGCCGCTTTTGGATCAAGTATTTACCGCGGTCTTGGATAATCCCGACCACAGCTTCGATCTTTTCGAATTTCCGCTTTTTTGGTGAAGGAATGATCTCCTGCTCGCCTGTATGGTATGCCTGACAGAACGTCCAGACAGGGCAGAGGAGACATGATGGGGAGTGCGGTTTACAGATGAGAGCTCCCAGTTCCATCAAAGCCTGATTGAATTCCCCGCTTCCTTTTTCCGGAATGAGAAGGTGAAGTTTCCGGGAGAGTCTTTTGTCCAGGTTTGAACCGTCTGTTTTTTTGATCCTGAGCAAGCGGACCATGATTCTCCTCACATTGGCATCTAGAACAGAATAGGGCTGGTCGAAAGCCAAGCTTAGAACAGCGGCTGTTGTATACGGGCCGAATCCGGGGAGTTTTATAAGGGAAGCATGATCTGAGGGAATACAGGCATGGTGATCCTGCCTCATGATCTTTGCCGCCCGGTGCATGTTTCTGGCTCTTTGATAGTAACCCAATCCTTCCCAGGTTTTCAGGATATCCTGGAGAGGGGCTTTTGCTAAAGATTCAAGGGTGGGGAATCGCTGGATCCATTTCTGATAAAAGGGGATAACCGCTTTGACGGTTGTCTGCTGAAGCATGATCTCTGATACCCAGATCTTATATGGATCCACAATATTTCGCCAAGGAAGAGATCGCTTAGAGGCCCTGTACCAGGTAAGAAGCGTGAGGAGGAAGGAGTATTTTTGCAGAGGGAGTGGATGAGACATGGATAGGATGTTCTATACCATTATCTTGTTGCTTTTTCAAAAGAAGAGCCTTCTCCTCTTGACAATGAGCATAGACTCATATATTTTTTTATCCATTGCGGACATGATTTTCAGAAAAAATCATATCTCGACCTCACTGTGATCCGTGCAAGATGGAAAATATAGGTAAATATAAGATCATTGATGTCCTGGGCAAGGGAGCTATGGGGATCGTCTACAAGGGGTTGGATCCCGACATTGAACGGGAAGTTGCCATAAAAACAGTTCATTTTGATAAAGCCCTCCAAGGACGGGAGGAGTCCGAGTCTCTGAAAAGATTCATTCGTGAGGCCCAGGCCGCAGGAAAGCTCGACCACCCGAATGTGACCACGGTCTACGATGTTGTCCGCGAGAAGGATGTCACCTATATCATCATGCAGTATATAGAAGGGAAGAGTCTTCAGCAATTGTTAGCTTCGCCCAGAAAGTACTCTTATGATGATATCAACCACCTTTTCATAAAGATATGCAGCGGTCTGGGATACGCACACAAGAAAGGAATTGTGCACAGAGATATAAAACCGGCCAACATCCTTATCGATGAAGAATTGAATCCGTATATCGTTGATTTCGGAGTAGCCCGCGTCGAGACATCGACTTTGACTCAAACGGGAACGGCCATGGGAACTCCAAGCTATATGTCTCCGGAACAAGTCCAGGGGAAAAAGATCGACAACCGTTCAGATATTTTTTCGCTGGGTGTCGTTCTCTATGAAATGTTGACAGGAAAAAGGCCGTTTGAAGCAGAGAACGTGACTACGATCATCTATAAGATCATCAATGAGGAGCCTCAGGACTTGGCAAAGATCCGGAAGGATGTCCCGCCCGGCTATGAGCATATCATCCATAGATCTTTGGCTAAAGAGCCCAAGGACCGTTATCATAGCTGTCAGGAACTTGCTGCAGACCTATTGCAGTTGACCCAAAAGGATCAGGAAACTCTTGCTATGAGTCTTACTGGGGAGGATACAGAGGTATTGGTCCGCAGGACAAAAAGAAAACGAACGGCTATTGTCCTGGGAGGAGCAGCCGTACTTGTCATTTTTATTTTGGGAGGAGGGTATGCTGCTCATCGGTTCAGCTGGCTGACGATTCCCTTCTTGTCTGAAAATACAGAGCAGGTTTTAATAGGAGAAACAAGTCTACCTGCCGAGACAAAGATCATTCCTGATCAACCCGAGCAGGACCGTGTTTCCGATGTTAAGACCCTTCTGGAAAACAAAAAATACACAGAAGCGGTAGTCCTGGCAGAGGAGATCCTTGTAGATGACCCGGAAAACGAAGAGATTCAAGGATATCTTGAGGAAGGCCGCCTCCAATTAAAGACCATCCAGACAGGTCAACTGCTGCAGCAGGGAATTGCCAGCTACGAGCGGAAGCAATACTCTCAGAGCATCAGAGAGATGAGAGAAGCTTTAAAACTTGACAGCGAGAATGAGGAAGCCAAAAGATATATCAACATGGCCTCACGTGGAATCTGGAGAATTGCCATCAATGGAGTGATTGAAAGACAGAGAAAGTCCGAAGAGGAAAAAGATCTTCTCACTTTGCTCAGTGACATGGGATCTTCTGAGATTTCGGATGAAAGAAAAGCGGATGCCATGCTCCTTTTCAATTATTATGATGACATTCAATCCGTTGTCTCTAATATCAAGATCGCATTTTCTGATTCCACCCATGCAGATATCAGTTTTTCTAACTTATTGACTGCGACTTATAAAAAAAGCGGAAAAAAAGAAGTGGTTTTTGAGGGAGTGAAGACCTGGAAGATGATAAAACAGGGACGAGACTGGAAGATCAGCAAGTATAAATAGGCAATTCCATTGGAGGAAGATTAAAATGAAAAAAGGAATTTGGATAATGGGACTTGTCTTTTTGACAGCCCTTTTGTCTCTCCAAGCTGCCGAATCCATTACAGTTAAAGTTATCGTGGATGGAGCTACGATCTATACCAAGCCTGAGATCGGCAGCAATGTCCAGGCACGGGTTGCTCTTGACACTCTCCTCGATGCTGAAGTGAAAGAGGGTATTTGGTATAAGGTTGCAATGGAAAAGGAAGGAGTCACCATTTCCGGGTACATCCATGAGATGATGGTAGAACCGGCTGCAGATGTCGCATCCGATATAGAGGAATCCTATCTTGCTCCAGCCGAGATCAAGTCTCAAGGAGAGATCATGGCCGGCATCGAGTTGAGACTTGAGGAGAATAAGGCTTTGATCCGCGCCAATGAGGGATTGAAAAAATCTCTCGAATCCCTCCAGCCTTTGATCGCACGGACTTTTAGCATCGAAGACAGCAGACGGCAGAAACAAATTGCCACTGAGATATATCTCTGGATGGGTTTGGCTTATGCCGGGATGAATGACTATTTTGCCGCTCTCATTGAATTTCGAAATATGTTCGAGGTTGAGGGTGCCTATGCCAAGGAAATATCTCGAAATATTCTGGAAAGCGAGATCTCTTCTCTTATCCTCCAGGCTGAAAAAGAGTTCAAGGGACTCATTACAGATTATAGTCTCGAGATCTCGACAGATCCCAAAGAGGCTCGTATCCGCATCGATGGAGAGGAAATCGGTCTTTCTCCAGAGGTCTTCCGGTCGTCCCATCCGAAATTTGTTCTTGAGATCGATAAAGAAGGATATAAACCGATCATAGAAGAGATATTTCTTACAGATGCCACAGTAAAAAAGGAATACCTTCTAGAAAAAGCAGGGCGAAACCTACAAGTCATCTCTGATCCTCCGGGTGCCAAGGTATACATTGACGGAAAGGATACTGGAGAAGTCACAGAATGCAATCTGTCCTTGGTATCCTTTGGTTCCCATATCTTCAGAATAGAAAAAAGTTTTTATTCTCCTTGGGAAAAGGAGATAACTGTTGTTCCAGGTGAACTGCCTCAAGTGCTGCAGGCCAAGTTGCCAGCGAATGTGTATAGATATTTTCAAAAGTGGGGGGGGATTGATAGCAACCTGTTTGAAGAGCCGTCAGGAATCGCTGTCGATAAGAATAATTTTATATATGTTGTGGATACAAGCAGTACCAAATTAAAAAAATTCAATAAGGATGGGAAACTTGACAGTGCTCTTGGAATGGATGAAAAAGAACTGAGGGATCTGAAGGAGCCGTCTGGATTGGCTGTGGACAGCACAGGAAATATCTATGTCACTGATCTAAGAAAGCATTCCGTTTACAAATTCGACCGAAACGGCCAATTCAAGATAAAATGGGGACAGGAAGGAAATAAACTTCAGGACTTCCAAAATCCTTCAGGGATCGCGATCGACAGCCAGGATCATATTTTTATCGTGGATTCCGGAAATTCTCGTATAAAAGTGTTTTCACCGGATGGGACCCTAACAAAAACGTGGGGAGGTCGGGGTGAAGGAGATGGTCTTTTTATGTACCCGAAGGCGATCGCAGTGAGCCGGGGAGGAGAAGTTTTTGTGGCCGATCGTTTCAGAATCCAGCACTTCACAAACCAGGGGGAATTTCTTGGATCATGGGGGAGCATCAGGTCTAAGGAATCCCAGTTCAACACGCCATCAGCCCTGGCTGTTGATGCCGGGGGGTATGTCTATGTCGCAGATACCGAGAATCATCGTGTCCAAAAATTCGATTCCACAGGAGAGTTTATCACGCAATGGGGGACAGCAGGTTCAGGCGACGGACAATTCACCCTGCCGTCAGGTTTGGCTGTTGACTCCAGAGGATATGTCTTTGTCCTAGAAAAGACCGGAAACCGTCTCCAGATCTTTGCGGTTCCTCCGTCGACTCAATAATATCAGGTTTTCTATATCCGGTTTTTCCCTTGTATTGACATAGTGTCCTGATCACGTTTTTTAAGTCTATTTGCTGTACCTCCAGGTCCATACCAAAAAAAACATGTTTAACTCCATTTTTTAATTGACATTTCTTTCTTGATAAAATATATTATACACTCTTATAGGAGTGTTATATGAGTGCTAAAGAAGTGAAGGGTGCCGACAGCAAGGTCACTATCAAGATCCCGAGGATCCTCTATAACAGGCTTTCCAGGATTGTCGAAGAAAGCGGATTCAACTCAGTGACCGATTTTGTCGTTTATGTTCTGAGGGATTTAGCCTCGACAAGCTCTATGAAGGAGACGAAAGGAAGGTTCAAAGAAGAAGACTTGGACAAGGAAGAGATTGCGGCTATACGAAAACGACTTAAATCCTTAGGGTATCTCTAATAATGGGTGTTCCTCATTTTCCCATGATCTCGTATAACCTGAAGGACGGATCCATAGTCTCAGATGTGTAACATATAAATATAGATGAAGAATATATTTTTAAATTGAAAAATAGGAGGTTTTCATGACGTCAAAGCTTGTACCACCTCACGGAGGTTTGTTAAAGCCTCTCCTGCAGGAAGGAGAACAGCTTAAAAAAGAAAAAGAAAGGGCAGGGTCATTTCCCGCAGTAAAACTCAGCTCAAGAGAGACATCTGATCTGATCATGATGGCGATCGGGGCATTTAGTCCTCTGGAAGGATTCATGGGTTCCAAAGACTATCAAAGTGTTGTCAATGATATGCATATGGCAGATGGGACGTTGTGGCCGATTCCTATCACTTTGTCAGTTACGAAAGAGCAGGCTGATGGTTTAGCCATTGGTTCGGAGGCGGCCCTGATCGACGACGAAAGTGCTGAACTGATGGGAAGCATGGTGATCGAAGAAAAATTCACTTACGACAAGAAAAAAGAAGCCATGTCTGTATTCCGTTCGGAAGATGAAGCTCATCCTGGGGTGGCTAAGCTCTATTCGCAGGAGGATGTCCTCCTTGCGGGAAAGGTTAGAGCTTTGAGCGAAGGGTCCTATCCTGAAGTGTATGGAGATTATTATGGAAGGCCGACCGAAACGCGGAAGATTTTCGAAGAGAACGGCTGGGCAACGGTAGCTGCTTTCCAGACCAGGAATCCTATTCATAGAAGCCATGAATACTGCACAAAGATCGCTCTCGAAGTCAGTGATGGGATTTTGATTCATCCATTGGTCGGAAAACTCAAATCGGATGATATCCCGGCCGATGTCCGGATGAAATGTTATGAGGTTCTTTTGAAAGAGTATTATCCGAATGACCGGGTTGTCCTTAAGGTCTATCCAATGGAAATGCGATATGGCGGTCCGAGAGAAGCAGTATTGCATGCGATTTTCCGGCAGAATTATGGGTGCAGCCACCTGATCGTCGGTCGGGACCATGCAGGCGTTGGGAATTACTACGGTCCCTTTGATGCCCAGGATATCTTTGACGAGATCGGCTCTGAAGAACTACATCTTAAGCCATTGAAGATCGATTGGACTTTTTGGTGCTATAAGTGCGACGGCATGGCCTCCATGAAAACATGTCCTCATGACAAAGAGGATCGGGTCTTGATCAGTGGAACAAAATTACGAGAGATGCTTGCTTCAGGACATATGCCGCCAAAGGAATTCAGCCGCCCTGAAGTCGCCGAGATATTAATGGATTATTATAAAGGGCTGAACAAAAAATAAAGGAAATCCGGTTGAAGGAGAAGATGCAATGACAATTCAAAAAGCGACAAACATCACCTGGCACGAAAGTGCTGTTAACAAAAACGACCGCGAAAAATTGCTTAATCAAAAAGGTGTGGTCATCTGGTTCACAGGACTTTCAGGTTCAGGAAAATCAACCATAGCCCATGCTGTTGAAGAACATCTTTTTAAAAATGGGCATATCAATTATGTCTTGGATGGAGATAATATCCGCCACGGACTGAACAAGAATCTCGGTTTTTCCCCAGAGGATAGAGAAGAGAATATCCGGCGGATCGGAGAGGTCGGGAAATTATTTGCTGACTCGGGCGTGATCGCCATGACGGCTTTCATCTCCCCTTATCGAGCGGATAGAGACAGAGCCAGGAAACTCCTAGAGGATGGAGATTTTATAGAGGTATTTGTCAAAGTGCCCCTTGATGTTGCGGAAGAAAGGGATCCTAAAGGTCTATATAAAAAAGCCAGGGCAGGAGAGATTCCCGAATTTACGGGGATTTCCGCTCCTTATGAAGAGCCGACGAATGCCGAGATCATTCTTGATACCAGCAAGTTAAGCGTGGAAGATTGTCGGGATGAGATCATCGGATACCTTGAAAAGAAAAAGATAATCTATTAGTTTTTTTAAACCGGAAGATTTTCCGATATAGAGATATTTATTTTTGACGACCATATTTTGTGCGATATCTCATAACATTAATATATTCAATTTTATAAGATGAATTAGTTCTCACTTTTCAACAAACATATTCACAGGAATGGTGGAAAAAATCCTTATTTTTCCTCGGAATTCGTTTTGGATATCCAATCGGCTGGATCTTTGGGAATATCATCGAGAAAGCTAGCGTTTATTCTGAAAAGATATTCGAATCGTTTGTTTTTGACATAGACTTGCTCGATATCTTCTACCTTTTTCCCGATGAGAATAGAGACTTCTTTTTCCTGTTCTTTTCCTTCATCGATCCAAAAAGTCATCTCGCCTTGAGGAGGGTCGAGACCGAAGTCTGCAAGGTCAAGAGGGGGGTCAATCATTTCAGTGGCTTCTGTGGTTTCAAAAAACCGGATGAATCGGTCGATCTTTTCTCTGTTTACCGCGGCGCCTTCCATCTCTATGAATTGCCAGATCCCATCCTCGTCCTTGGCAAGGAAGAGGGAGAGGTCATCTTGAAGGACCTGCATCTTGCTGACTTCCCAAGAATAAAACCCTCCCACCCTCCGCTCGCGAAGGTTTCGGAGCTCCATATCCAGGGTGTCCAAAATGCTCTGATCTACTCTGATGATCTTTGGGGAAGAAGAACTCGCCGCATATGTCCGGTCTTTAACCGTGTGAAAGGTGAAAACAGTTTCAGTGTCGAGTTCAAGCATATGAAGCGTGATCAGGAAATCCGGTTTGTTGAGCCCTGTCTCTTCCAAAGCTTCCTCGGTTTTATCTTCCGATACAAATTCCTGAGCCTGTAAGTTGGAGAGGGAAAGGAGGAGATTTTCGAAATGGCTTGAGTTCGCCAATGAGGAGACAGGCTTTTCCAGAAACCATTCTTCATCTGTCTTGACGACAGTCCAATCTGTCGATCTGGTACTGGCTGTGATGCTTTGAACATCATCTGTTCGGAATTTAAAGACGATCTTGTTGCGGAAATCCATGAGTTTTTTTTCTAAGATATTTTTAAATGAACTCGAGAGGAGGACGATGCGCATTTCCCCTTCTTTTTTTGCAAAAAACGTGTTATCAAGCGGATTTTCCATTCCGATGAGTATTTTCTCTGGATCTGCTTTATCACTTGTGTAAATAGAAATCTGTATTTGGGGGATACCATATTTCCCCAGGTCCTCGGGGGTTTCTTCCACGATCCTTTCGAACATAAGATCGCTGAACTGGCTGGCAAGATTGTTGATCTCAGCTTGATCTCCTGATGTTTTGATCGGGGAGGTGATAAGCCAGGTACCGTCATTTGTTTTCTCAAAAATCACCGTATCCTCCTCACTATCGATCGCAATCTTTGTGATATTTTCCTGTGAGAGAGAAACGATCTTTTTCATGTATTCCTTTTTCTGCGTTGTTTTTGATTCAAAAAGGAGGACAAAAGCAAGAAGTGCGACAAAAACGACAAAGATGATCAGAGTGGTTTTAAATTTCATAAGGACCTTCTCCTTATCCAGACGACAATACCAGTTATGATCACAAAAAGAGGAAGGATGAGGACCGAAACGAAAAAGAGCAGTCTGCCTTGAGTCGGAGTAAGTTGGATTGTACGCGGTTTCGAAGTTTTTGCCTGGATCGAAATCAGATCTTCTTCTTCTGTCAACCAGTTGATCGTGTTGAGAAAGAGATTGCCGTTTCCTGAGAGATAATAATAGTTGTTTGATACGAAATCCGAATCTCCGTAAACGACGATCCTTCCTTCTGGTTTAGGATCGTCCTTTTCTTCTGAAGACGTGTCTTCTGCTTCTCTCATTTCTTCTTTCATTGCTTTATTTTCTACTCTGACCGCAACTGCCAGGGAAACCGGTCCAGCTTTGTCTTTTTCCTCATCGAAGGTGACTTCTGTTACATCCAGCTGCCTCTCTGACCATGAGTTGGAGCTGCTGCGGGCCAGGGACTCAGCTGAAATCCCTTCCGGCATCTGCTCGGCGATCTCAACTGAACGGGCATAGGGAAAGAAGGTTGCATACCTGAATCTATCCGTTATTGAGTGTATTTCATATTCATTGACAACAGGCATGAAATAATCTCCACCGAGGAGGCGGGAGACGGTGTCGATGATGAGATCTTCTTGGAGAAGAATTCCGAATTCCTCTAAAAAGGGAGCCATTCCCGGTGAATTCTCGGGATCGATCATGACCAGCACCCGTCCTCCATTTTGGATGTAGTCCCGGATTGTATCCACTTCATTGGGCAGAAGATCCTTTTCCGGTCCCGGGATCACCAGACAGGCCACGTCCTCAGGGAATGTATCGGCCAAAGCAAGGGGGAGGTTACGGACATCATATCCCAATTTTGCCAGCTCATCTTTTGCGCTGGAATATCCTGATTCTTCGGTGACTTCGATGCTAGATTCTCCGTGTCCTTCAAGAAAATATATGATCTTTTTGTCCAAGCGGGTCACCTGAATAATGGCATTGGTGATATCCTCCTCACTGACGGTTGTGATCCTGTAATCCTTGTCGCCTCTTTCAAAGATGGTTGTTCCATCTTCAGTGATCTCGTAGCGTTTGACCATGCCTGGATTTTTATCTGGATCGATGAACTCGTGTTTGATCTTTTTCGAATGGTACTTATAAATCCGAATGAGATTGTCCAGGGTGGCTCTGTTGAAATTTCCGTTTGTAAAAAAACTTTTAACCAGAACATCCTCTTTGATATTTATTAAGACTTGTATGGACTGATCTGAAAGACTGTGAAGCTTCGATTCAGTGAAATCAAATCGGTAGTGGTGCCTGTCGAAAAAGTAGTTCACAATGACCAAGATCGCTAAAACAAGAATGATCACCAGAAAAAGGTTAGAGGAATAAATAAAGGACTTTCTTTTGAAGCTTTTTGTTAGAAGAGAGAGATTGAGGATGACATATGTACCTAAGGCTATGATCCCGAGGATAAGAAGGATGAATGAGGCTGTTTTTTGGTGGGGCCAGATACGCATTCCAGCTAATGCGAGAAGAATGAACATTATTCCGATATAATTCAAATATTTCTTTATATTCAACATGTTTACCTCCACCTTCTGGATTGGATCGAGGAATGGGTGAGAAAAAGGCCGAAGAAAATGAAGCTCAAATAATACACCACGTCTGTCGTGTCCAGGATCCCCTTCGTGATCTCATCAAAGTGCTGGAAGATGGAAAGATAATTCAATACGTCTTTCCAGGCTCCTGCCGCTGAGAAGGATGCCCAATTGATAACCCAGAACAAAAGTAGGGTGCCGAAGGTGAGAATGGCTGATATGATCTGATTCTCGGTAAGAGAGGAAAAAAAGATGCCCAGGGCCAGAAAGGCTGCCCCCATAAGGAAAAGGCCAAGATATCCACACAGCAGGGGAGCGATTTCAGGATTGCCGTAAGCAAATGTGAACAGTGAGTATACCCCGGTGATAAGCAGCATAGTGAAGAGGACAAAGAGAGAGGCGAGATATTTTCCGATGATGATCTGATTTATGGATATAGGTGAGGTAAAAAGAAGTTCATCTGTTTTGATCTTTTTTTCTTCACTGAAGAGCCGCATCGTCAGAAGGGGGATCAAAAGCAGAAGGATGATGCTGATATTGTGGAATAGGGGAGTGTATACCATCTGATTGATGTTCATCTGTTGGGCATAGTAAGGATTGCTTGCCATCTGCAAGGACTGTGAATTGAACCACCAGATCAAGCTATGAAAGAAAAAACCCACAAGAACAAGAAAAACGGTGATGACCACATAAGCGATGGGAGAAGTGAAGTATGTTTTGATCTCTTTTTTGCATACAGCCCATATATTCTTCATTGTTCGACGCCTCCTGAAACGACTTTAAGATAGAGGTCTTCGATGTTCATCGCTAAAGGCCGCATTTCCAATAGGATGAGATCATTCTCGACCACGGTTTGAGTGATGTCCTTCTGGATGTTCTGTTCTTTGCTCCACTCGATCAAGAATCCCTCTCCATCAAATAGGACGTTTTCAACTCCTGTGATCTTGTTGAACAATTCTTCCTGTTTTTTCTCACCCTTTCGAATGCGGATAAAGACTCCGTTTTTTGTTTGAGCAGTGGCCGTAAGCTCGTCCAGGGATCCATTGGCCATGAGATTCCCATCATTGATGATGACCACTCCATCGCAGGTTTGTGTGACTTCTGCAAGGATATGAGTGGAAAGAATGATCGTCCTGTCTCCTTTGAGAGATTTGATCAATAGTCTCATCTCCTTGATCTGAGCGGGATCGAGTCCGATGGTCGGTTCATCGAGGATCAGAACTTGAGGATCGTGGATCAGAGCCTGGGCGATGCCGACCCTTTGTTTAAATCCACGGGATATGTTCCTTATCAGTCTTCCGCGAACGCTTTCAAGGCCGCTGACTGCGATGGCTTTCTCGATGGCTTGACTCTTTTGTTTAGAAGGGATTTGTTTGATGGCGGCGACAAAGTCAAGGTAGGATCGGACCGTCATCTCTGGATAAAGCGGAACATGCTCAGGAAGGTATCCCGTGATCCGCTTGACCTCGTTCTGTTGATCAAAAACATCAAATCCTGCAACCACGGCTTTCCCTTCGGTTGCCGGCAGATATCCTGTAAGGATCCGCATGGTGGTGGTCTTCCCAGCCGCGTTCGGTCCCAAGAGTCCCCAGATGGTTCCTTTTTCGACCTTAAAACTGAGGTTGTTGACCGCCTTTAAATCACCGAATTTTTTTGTAAGGTTTTCGATTTCGATCATTCTTTCTCCTTTGAGCACACACGCCGAATGTCTTGTGTGACAAGAGCCGATTTCACGATAAAAATGTATTATTCACTCTGGAATAAGGCATACATTATAAAGATTTTTTTTTGAATTGTGAACAGTCATTAAAATGTTTGGTTCTCTTTTATTACTCCTTTTCTGCCTTTATAGTTGCAGGGAAGATGGGGAGATCTGGAAGATCTCACATCCTATCAGGCACAGGAATTCCCATAAGGGAAAGGATTGTGTTCAAGATCGTTTGTATGTCGTGGATGACCAGGATGCGAATTCTTTTGATATTCTTGTCCTTCTCGGAAAGGATCGAGTATTTATGATAGTATGCGTTGAATTTCTGGCAGAGATTAAAGGTAAATTTCGCAAGTTGAGAGAACTCGAGCGACTGGATGGAGTGCAATATCTCTTCCTCGTATTGAGAGGCATAGAGGATCACTTCCCAAAAATCGTCGTACTCCTGAGGAGCTAGGGAATCTAGGTCTATTTTCTCCATTTCTGAAAGAGAGGAGAGATGTTGCCGATCGAAATTCTCTTTTTCATGCAGCTTACGGAAAATACTGTTGATCCGCACCGAAGTGTACTGGAGGTAAGGCCCTGTTTCTCCTTCAAAATGAAGCGCTTCCTCAAAATCAAACACGATCAGTGAATTTCTAGCAAATTTAAGCATGAAATATCGTAAAGCACCGATAGCGATCTTGTGTGCGATATCCTGTTGTTGAATAAGGGAGAGATCTGGATTTCTCGTTTTTACTTCATCCAGGGCTTTGTTGTCCAGACGGTCGAGAAGGTCATCCGCTTTAATTCCTAATCCCTTCCTTCCCGAGACTTCATGAAAGCTCTTGGCTTCATCTTGTTTTGACAGGGGGATATCGAGATCTTTTAGACTCTTTGGGGATAAGGCAACCATCTCATAGGAGAAGTGGATAGAGTTTTTCGCTTCCTTCAAGTATTTTAGAGATTTCAATCCCTGAACAACGATTTTTTGGAGATAAGCCTGTCTTGAATCAATGACATTGTATACGAGACTTCCATTCCCGAAAGAGGGAGCGTTTTCCTGCTCTTCCTTATCTGTTATCCAGATCGTACGGCCGTTCTCTTTGATAAAAGGCTTGTAATGAAAATCTTTCTCCAGAAGGCCGAACTTCCAGAGCTGGTAGGCAATATCCTTGCCGACATAGGTGATGGTACCATCAGAACGGACGATGATCTTCTCTTTTTCTTCCTCTTCATCCAGAGCCATCACCCAGCATCCTTGGTTTACACCTTTTTTTACATAATACAGAGCTTTTTTTTCTTTGAGTTTCTGGAAAGCTTTATCCCAAAAACGGAGGAAAAGGATGCTGCTTTCACACGGCAGCACATCGTAGGTCACATCGATTCTTTTCATTGTCTCTAAATGGGCTTTGAGGATTCGGCGGGAAATATAATGAGCGATGCCGGCTTCAGGATCTTGATTGTTTTCAATATGCTTCAGTATCGTTGATTTTCTTTTCTTGGCTCCAGGATTGTCTGCGAGGAAAGAGGCCGCTTTGGTGTATAGGTCCCAACAATAGTAATCGAATTTTCCCGGGATTTTCTTGATCTCATCCAGGTTTTTCTTTTCGATATCCATGAAACCTAATACGACATCTACCACCTGGATGCCTGTGTCATCAATGTAGTTCTGAACCTCGACATTTTCCCCTTTATATTTCAGGCACCGCGAAAGGGTGTCACCAAGGACGGCGTTTCTGAGATGTCCGATATGAGCGGCTTTATTTGGATTGATATTGGTGTGTTCAATAATAACTTTTTTCTCTTCCGGCTTGAGAGAAGGTGAGGCCAGGCTTCGAATTTGATCTAGAAAAAAAAGCTCTCTATCTAAAAAAAGGTTGATATATCCCCCTCCGGCCGCTTCTGCCTTGGATATACCCGGTAAAGAACTCAATTGCGGTGCGATCTTTTGAGCCAGTTCTCTAGGCGGTTTTTTCATCAGCTTGGCCAAATGAAAGGGAAATGCGAGCGCTAGGTCGCCGAATTTGATCTGTGGTGTTGGGGCGATGTCGATTTTTTCTAATTCCAAAGGGAAATGCTCTTTGAGGTTTGACCAGATCAGTTTTTTTATCCGCTCTTTTAATGCGATCATCATTGGCATTTAATTATAGCAGATTTCTCTTTCCGAACAACCTCCCTCCTTTCCCCCGCCCGCCTGCCCTGAAGAGGAATAACATTTATGACCTTTCCCCCACCCGCAGCCCTGATGAGGAATAACATTAATGACCTTTTCCCCGCCCGCCACCCTTTTACCTGCAGTCTCTGTTATTTTGGAGTAGCTGTCGATAAGTTCATTTCTCGGACAGAAGGAGGGTGCATCAGGGATAATGCCCAGGGATTGTGTCCCCAATATTGTATAAGTAGCGAAAATTATTCTTGGAGAGTACCGTTCAGCAGAGAAAAAGGGGAAGGTGGGGATGTCGAGGAGGATTTCTCTTGCATCAAGAAAATTAATGTGGTAGTTAATTAATTTACCAGTTTCAATCAATTCAGAGGTTATTATTGAAAAAGACGAGTCTTTACTCTTGTTATGCAGAATATGATGCCAAGATGATTGAGTTTTTCGGCTGGAATCTTCCAGTCGAGTTTTCCGGGATCGTCCATGAACATATGGCTGTCAGAGAAAAAGCCGGCCTATTTGATGTCAGCCATATGGGAGAGATCATCATCAGAGGAAGACAAGCTTTGGAATTGGTCCAGTTCTTGACGCCGAATGATGCTTCCCGATTATCTTTTGGAAGAGCGCAGTATTCTGCCCTGACGTCGCCTGAAGGGACATTTGTAGATGATCTGCTTGTTTACTGTCTTGAGGATTCGTTTCTTTTGGTCGTGAATGCTGCCAACATCACCAAGGATTTCCATTGGATCCGCCAGCATGCGGAGCCGTTTGATGTCCAGGTGGAGAATGCCAGTGAAGAGTATACCCAGATCGCCCTTCAAGGGCCATCTGCCGAGAATATCCTGCAATCCCTGACCGAAATTGCATTAGATGCCCTCTCTCCTTTTCACTTTGATTTGGGGAAAGTTGCCGGGAAAGAGTGTCTTGTTTCTCGCACAGGGTATACGGGAGAAGACGGATTCGAGATTTATACAAAGTGCTCCGAGCCCGGAAAGATCTGGAATGCTGTTATGAAAGAGGGAAAAGAATACGGCCTGTTGCCGGTCGGATTGGGCGCGCGAGATACACTCCGTCTCGAAGCGAGTTTAATGCTCTATGGAAATGATATCGATGAGACCACGACGGTTCTGGAAGCAAATCTCGGCTGGCTGGTGAAGTTTAAAAAAGGTGATTTTTTAGGACGGGATTCTCTTTTTGATCAGAAAGAAAAAGGTGTTTCGAGGGAAATCGCGGGTTTTGAGCTTGTAGAAAGAGGAATTGCTCGCTCTCATTACACCGTGTTTGCAGATGAACAGCAGGTGTCTGAAGTTACGTCGGGTTCTTACTCTCCGTATCTTAAAAAGAGCATTGGACTGGCATACCTGCCCATTGCCTATACGGCAATTGATTCAAAGATCGAGGTAGAAGTTCATGACCGGAGAGTTCCGGCAAGGATCATACCGACGCCGTTTTATAAAAAAAAGGAAAAAAGTGACTGAGAACGGAATCCTATTTGGCTGATTAAAATGACAGTTATTGAAGGAGGATAAACGATGTATCCGGATGAATTTTATTATACGAAGAATCACGAATGGATCAAAGTAGAAGGAGATATCGGGACCGTCGGGATCACGGACTTTGCTCAAAAACAACTAGGAGATGTGGTCTATGTCGATATACCTGATAAAGGCACTTTAGATTTCCATCAATCCATGGGAGTGATCGAATCCGTTAAGGCCGTCTCCGATATCTATTCTCCTTTATCAGGAGAGATTTTAGAGGTCAATGCTGGGCTGAATGAATCACCTGAACTCGTGAATGAAGATCCGCATGGAAATGGATGGATCCTCAAGTTGAAGATAAAGGATAGATCGGAACTTGAAAAATTGATGTCGGCAGGAGATTACGAGAAATTTCTAGATGGATTAGAGGAATAAGCGGCTTCAGCAACATTTCAAATCATTGATATGAGTTATATCTCTTTAAGTGAAGACGACATACAAGATCTCCTGAATAAAATAGGAGTGTCTTCCATATCAGAGCTATTCTGCTGTATTCCTGAAGAAATAAGGGTGAAATCCGATCTGTCACTTCCTTCTGCTCTCACCGAACCTGAATTGATCTCCCATTTCGAAAAAATCTCAGAGAGAAATGGAGCAAATGAATATCTTTCTTTTCTGGGAGGAGGTGCCTATCAGCATCTCATCCCGACGGTTGTAGATTATCTCAGTATGAGAGGGGAGTTTATAAGCCCCTATACTCCTTATCAACCTGAAGTGAGTCAAGGGACTCTCCAGGTGATATTCGAATTCCAGACTCTCATTTGCCAATTAACGGGGATGGATATCGCCAATGCCTCTCTTTATGATGGAGCAACCGGCGCCGCTGAAGCGGTGTTGATGGCGCACCGAATAAAAAACAAACCAAAAGTGCTAATCAGCCGGTCAGCCCATCCACATTACAGACAGGTTATTTCCACATACACCCAGAATCTCGATCTAACTATTGAAATGGTCGATCATTTGGATTCTGGAAGGATCGACATAGAGAATCTAAAAAAACGTTTGGACGATCAAACGACAGCGGTTGTCATACAGTCTCCCAATTTCATTGGGGTTCTTGAGGATATTCCCTCCATCACTCGATTTGCCCATGAAGCCGGTGCAATGTCTGTGCTTTTGATCACCGAGCCCGTTTCACTCGGTTTGATGGAAGCACCGGGGAAATTCGGTGTGGATATTGTCACGGGAGAAGCCCAGTCCTTTGGAATTTCTCTCAGTTTCGGAGGACCGTATGTTGGCTTCATGGCATGCCGAAAGGAATTCCTCCGCCAATTTCCTGGAAGAATTGCCGGGCAGACCAAAGATAGGGATGGAAAGAGAGGATTTGTTCTCACCCTGACGACACGGGAACAGTTTATTCGTCGGGAACGGGCGACATCGAATATTTGCACGAATCAGGCTTGGTGCGCTCTCCGGGCAACTATTTTTTTGGAAGCTTTAGGAAAAAAAGGACTACGAGAGATGGCATGGCAGAACGTCCAAAAAATCCGCTACGCCCTTGATCAGTTAACCGAGATCGAGGGAGTGACGGCGAAATTTTCAGGAGAGGTTTTCAATGAATGTGTTCTTCATTTCGATAAGCCCTGGGAGGTTATCGATAAAGCTCTTCGGGAGAAAAAGATCCTCGGAGGAATTCCGCTACAGACATATTTTGAAGATATGGAGAATTGTGTTTTGATCAATGTGACCGAAGTCCATACCAAAGAGGATATCGATCTTTTTGTCGAGAATGTCCGGGAGATCATGTCGAGGTAAGAATGGTACGTGAACCTTTGATCTTCGAGATGAGCTCCAAGGGGAAGTCTGCATTCAGATTGCCCTCTTTGGATGTTCCTGAAAAAAAACAAGTTCTGACAGGCCTACCATTACGCACGGAAATAGAAGAATTCCCTGAGGTGTCAGAGGTTGAAGTGGTCCGGCACTTCACACGTTTGTCGAAGACCAATTATTGTGTGGATGAAGGATTTTATCCTCTCGGTTCCTGTACGATGAAATACAATCCAAAGATCAATGAGAGAATTGCAGCGTTGGCAGGATTCCTTCATACTCATCCTCTAACTCCTGAGGAGCTGGTGCAGGGGAATCTTGAAGCCCTTCAGCGCATGGAAGACTTTCTGGGAGAAATAACCGGGATGGATGCCTTCACTTTGCTCCCGTCCGCTGGAGCCCAGGGTGAACTTGTAGGAATGATGATGATCCGTGCCTGTCTGACAGAAAGAGGAGACCCAAGAAAGACCGTCCTAATACCTGATTCTGCCCACGGCACAAATCCATCAAGTGCCCACCTCTGCGGGTACAAAGTGCATGAGATCAGATCCAATGATTCTGGGGTCATTGATATGCAGGATCTGTTTCAGAATATGACGGAGGATGTTGCCGCCCTTATGGTGACCAATCCCAATACGCTAGGGATCTTCGAGACAGATATCATGAAGATCTCCGAGATCGTGCATGACAAGGGCGGCTTTATTTATATGGATGGCGCCAATATGAACGCTCTTGTCGGGCAGGTGAAACCCGGAAACATGAATGTGGATGTGATCCATTTAAACCTGCACAAAACCTTTTCCACTCCCCACGGCGGAGGAGGCCCAGGGGCAGGACCAGTTGGAGTCAGAAAAACACTTGCGCCCTTTCTTCCTATTCCTCGGATCGTGAAATCAAAAAACACCTATCATATGGAACATGACCATCCTAAGAGCATCGGAAGGGTGGGGAGTTATAATGGACATTTCCTTGTTATTCTAAAAGCCTTGACATATATTCTATCTTTAGGTCCGAAAGGACTGAAGGAAGTTTCAGAGATCTCCGTGCTTAACTCAAATTATATCCGTAAAAGTCTTGAAGATGTATTTCATTTAAAATACAAAACTCCCACTTTGCATGAATGTGTTTTTTCGGATAAGAACCAAAGAAGCCACGGGATCCAGAACTTGGATATCGCCAAAAGGCTGATCGATTTCGGTGTTCATCCACCGACCATGTCCTTCCCTCTCAATGTTCAGGGAGCTTTGATGATCGAACCTACAGAAACAGAAAGCAAACGGGATATGGATATATTCATCGATGCAATGAAGAAAATCGCCGAGGAAGCGCAGACAAATCCGGATATTCTGAAGTCTGCTCCTCACCATACCTATGTCAGACGTCTTGATGAGACCGCTGCGGCCAGAAATCCTGTTTTGAAGTGGACTCCCGGAGTTTTAGATGAAAAGGAATGATGTCTTGACTCCGATTCGGAATGAGTGTCTAATTTTTTACTTATGATAAAGAAAGGATCTTACGAGAGATGAGCGTCCAGAATCTTGTCATGGGTCTCCAAAATTTCTGGGCTGGCAAAGGTTGTTACATCGCTCAGCCCTATGACGTGGAAGTGGGTGCCGGAACCATGACTCCGGACACCTTTTTCCGGGTTCTGGACAGCCGACATTGGAAAGTGGCCTATGTTCAACCTTCCAGACGTCCAACGGACGGCCGATACGGCGAGAACCCTCATAGGGTTCAAAAACACTTCCAGTTCCAGGTGATCATAAAACCCTCACCGGATGATATCCAGCAAATGTATTTGGATAGCCTGAAAAGCCTTGGGATCCAAATCGAGGAGCATGATCTCCGTTTTGATGAGGATAATTGGGAGTCTCCGACGATAGGAGCCTGGGGAGTGGGCTGGCAGGTTCTTTTGGATGGATTAGAGATCACTCAATTCACATATTTTCAACAAGCCGGTGGGATTGACCTCTTTCCTGTTCCTGTGGAGATCACGTACGGATTGGAAAGACTGGAGATGTTTTTAGAGGAGAAAGACAATATGTACGACCTTTTATGGTCGGAGGATGTCCATTATGGAGACCTGAGATTAAGGGAAGAAAAAGAATTCTCAGAGTATAATTTCAATTTCGCCGATGTGAAGAATCTGAGAAAAATCTTCCTCCTGTATGAGAAAGAAGCGCAAGCTCTGATAGAAAGAGACCTTCTTCTTCCGGCCTACGATATCAGCCTGAAATGTTCCCATATTTTTAATCTTTTGGATTCAAGAGGTGCTATAAGCGTTACGGAGAGAGTCAAGATAATTTCTCAGATAAGAAATCTTGTCATACAGATCGCCAGGAAATACACCGAGGGGAGTGAATCAAAGTGATCGATTTTTTTCTTGAGATCACGACAGAAGAAATGCCTCCCTCCCATGTTCGAGAGGCCATGGATCAGCTGCGGAAGAAAATACCTGCTGAACTCGAAATCCATAAACTGGCAGACGGAAAAAATCCGCAAACAGGAATAGATGTTTTCGGGACCTGCCGCCGGTTGATCGTCGCTGGGTCCATTCCTGCACAACAAAAGGACCTGGAAGAAGTGGTCATCGGCCCGCCTAAAGCTGTCGGATTTTCAGAAGATGGGAAACCGACTCAGGCAGCTGTGGGATTCGCCAAATCTAAAAACGCGCGGGTAAGTGATCTTGAAGTGATCAAGACCGATAAAGGGGAATATATCGGATTTAAGAAGACCTCGGAGGGAAAACCTGCCAGGGAGATTCTTCTTCATATCCTCCCCCGTGTTTTGTCTTCCTTCTCTTTTCCAAAAATGATGCAGTGGGGAAGGAGCTCTTTCCGATTTTCCAGGCCTATCAAACATATCCTATGCCTTTGTGAGGGGAAACTTCTCCCGGTCGAAATCGCTGGAGTGAAGGCCAAAGACTTTACCTATGGGCATCGGTTGTTTTTTGATAACAAGATCAAAGTCAAGTCGTTTCAAGAATATAGACGAAATCTCCTGAAGAACAAAGTCATCATAGATCCAGAGAGACGCAGAGAACTCATCCTTAATCAGATCGAAAAAAAACTGGACCCGCTGGAAGCCCAGGTTTTACATGATGACGAGTTGTTGGAAAAATGTGTCTATGATGTCGAGTATCCTCATGTTATTCTTGGGTCTTTTCCGGATGAATATCTCAATCTGCCCCTCGAAATATTGAGTACAGCCATGAAAAAGGGGCAAAATCTATTTTCTGTTGTAAAAGGGAAAAAACAATTTCCTTGCTTTATCGGTGTCGCCGATGGATATCGAGATCCGAAAGGAATCATCCGTAAAGGAAATGAACGAGTTTTGAAGGCAAGGTTAGAGGATGCCAAGTTCTTCTGGAAGCAGGACCTGGCTGTTCCTCTCAAAAAAAGAGCTGCCAGACTGGAAAAGGTTGTTTTTCAGGAAAAGCTGGGAAATTATGCCGAAAAAGTCGATCGGATCAAAAAAATATCTTCTTATCTTGCGGATAAATTGGACAAAAAAAAGGATAAAAAGTTTATCGCAGAAGCTTGTGAGCTGTCCAAGAACGACCTAGTAACGGAGATGGTCAGAGAATTTCCCTCCCTTCAAGGTCTGGTTGGGGGCCTTTATGCCAGAGAAGAAAAGTATCCTGAGATGGTCTGGAAGGCTGTCTATGGACATTATCGTCCTCAATCTATGGATGATGACTTGCCAATTTCCCTGATAGGATTAATACTTTCGGTTTCTGACAAACTTGATTCTGTTGTTGGAGTTATTGGTGCAGGTTTCGAGGTTTCCGGATCTAAAGACCCTTTTGGCCTGCGTAGGAATGCCTCCAGCATTTGCCGGATCATTCTTGAGAAAAAGTGGGATATTTCTTTCATTCGATTATGGAAAAAGGTCCTGGCTGTCTATGAAAACAAGCTTGTCCTTTCTGAAGATAAGATCAGAAAACAAAGTCTTGAATTGTTTTCCGGCAGACTGGAGTTTATTTTAGAGAAACAGGGATTTCGATATGATCTTATAAATGCCGTGCTCGCACTGGGTGTGGATAACATTCTCCATGTATTTTTAAGGTTGAAAGCGCTGGACAGCCTGAAAGGAAGCCCTCAGTTTGAACCGATGACCCTGATCGCCAAGAGAGTTAACAATATCCTTAAAGACCAGCCTCCGTATCGGATAAATACCGATCTTCTCGAGGAAAAAGAAGAGAGAGAACTGCATACGACATATATGATCATCAAAGAAAATGTCCAGCCTCTGATTGCAAAGGGGGACTATCAGAATGCCCAGAGGATTATTTTTCGTATGCGTTCTTGCATCGACACCTTTTTTGACCATGTTTTGGTCATGACAGATGACAACAAACTCAAGCGAAACCGTTTAGCCCTGCTTCAAGGTATCAGTGTACTTCTATTTCAGATCGCTGATTATTCAAAAATAGTGGTTTCAGAACAAAAGTAGCTACATCCAACTTTCAATGATTCTTTCATATCAACTTGGGATTCCTGATGCTGAAAAGTAAAAAAAGAAGATCTAGAAGAAAAGGGGTTATTTCTTTTTTCCTTTTTGTTCCTGAGACTGTTTTTTTGCCTGTTCCAATATCCCTTGGATATCGACAGTCATTGTCTTAAGAGCTTCGTCATCATCTATGATATAGAGTTTCATAAGGATCTCACCCACCTGGAACTCGCTGCTGTTTCCAATGGTCATTTTCCCTTTTCTCAAAACTGTTGATGGTTTGACCAGCACTCCGTTGGCACTTCCAAGGTCCTGCACGATGAATTTGGATTTATCAAAATTGACCTTAAGATTGGCATGTTTTCTTGAGACGGTTCCTGAATTGAGAATGATTTCGCAGAGGGGATCGCGTCCTATGAAATTGTTGCCGCACTGCAGTGTGAATGTCTTTCCTGGATTATCATTAGTATCGGTGTTCCCGGAGATGATCGAAAGCTGGACGATCCTATCCGCTTCAATAGAGCCCTTGGTTTTTCGAAACAAGACCATGTTAGATTTCCTTCATTTATTTATTGAGCCTTCATTTTGTCCTGTATTATCCAATTTTACCACCATCATGTCCACACAGGAATTTATTCATATTTTTTCTTTTTTTGAATATCGATATAGAGTGAAATAAGCATCGTAAAAAGAAGAAGGACAAATCCCAATCCGAACAGGATCTCAAACATGACGAAAGTTTTTGAAACCGCTAGGACAGGCTCAATGTCTCCATATCCCACAGTGGTGATGGTGACCAGACTGAAATAAAAAAGATCAAAATAAGGGAGGGAAGATATATTCGAGATCAGAAAAGCTTTTCCTCCTGTGAGCTGCTGAAGGCCGTTGAATATTGTGGCAAAGCTGATGATCCCTCCGAGATATTTCACGAGGGCTCCTATGATCTCTTCTCTTATCTCGTGCACATTCGTAATGTCGATCATTCCTCTTCTTTTTTCAAGTTTCTCATGGCCGAAGACCGAAAGGAAGATATCGCCTGCCAGAACATAGATATAAAAAATGGCTATGATTATAGAGAGGATGGGAAAGGCTTTAAATGGAACAAAGAGCAGGCCGATCGGCAGCAGCCAAAAAATGCTGAAATGGATCAAAATGGCAACGATCTCTCCGAGTTTGTCTGCGATGGAGAACTCAAGACGGGAAAGGAAATTCAGGATGGACACCCATGTTTTCAGCATTGTATTCTCTAAAAAAAAAAGGGAGAGTTGCAATCTCTCCTTTTAAAGGTCTAATGGATCATCGCGCGCAAAGAATAATAAGGACCATCCCCATCTCTATTCTTCTGGCGGTGCAAACTTTTGTTCTAAAGCAATGATCTTGACCAGGGCTCCCGGATAATTTTGGTTTTTTTTCTCTCCGTATGGATAGAACTGAACCCCGACCTGGCATCTGTAATCGCCACTTGCAAATTTCCCAACCCATCTCACACGGCCGAGGAGATGCAATGGAGTCGTATCACCTGGGATAGCCACTTTCAGGCTGATCTCGCTGTTGATATGGAGAGTGCTTTTGCTGAGGAAACGCAGGCCTCCCCGGCTGATATCAGCAATAGGACAGAATTCTTCTCCATACTTTTTTTTCAAATCGATGATTTTCTTTGTACGGAAACTGACGGTTGCACCGGGAGCTTCAAAACGTACGCAGGCTCTTTTCTCGATAACAGGCTCTCCCATGCAATTCCTCCTCGGTGCTCATCACGAGCGACTGTGCTGATTCAAGAAATAGAATATATTAAAATTATTTCTAAAGTCAAAGAAAAAATAACGGATACTTTGTAAATATCATGAAATAAAAATGAAGATTAATATGAATGGAAAATACTGGCTGAGAGTTGTTCTTGCAGGTTTTATTATCTTAAAGTCCCCTCATACTGTGCGGTCAATTGCCGTTTTCTAACTTCTTCAGGTGTGTAACCAGGAAGGAGTATAGGGGCAATCCTGTCAGTTTTGATCTTTGCCTTTTTCAGTTCATTCTCGTAGCTAGTGATATGATCCAGATGCAGTTTGCCGATCCTTGCGGATTTAACATACTTTGCGGCGTGAATGCCTGCTCTGCGTCCGAAGACATTATAGTCGAGAACAGAATTTCCCATAAGCCGGTTGCGGCCGTGCACTCCGCCTGAAGCTTCTCCTGCTACAAACAAACCTTGCAGGTTTGTCTCTGTTTTGTCGTTTATCTCAATGCCTCCGTTCTGGTAGTGAAGAGATGGATAGACGAGCATTGGTTCTTTGGTGATATCGATCCCATAACGAATGAACTGCCGGTGCATGGCGGGGAAATTCTTGTTGATATACCCCTCTCCTCGGAGCATTTCAATCAGGGGGGAATCGAGCCATATCCCGATCCGATTGCTCGGAGTTTGTATCCCCATTTTGTTCTGGAGGCATTCCCGGATGAATGCCGCGCTCTCCACATCCCGGGGCTCTCGCGGGAAAACAAAAAGTTCTCCATCCTTATTGAGAGGTTGTCCCCCGGCTCCTCTTATCTTTTCGGTGATAAGAAATCCTGCGATTTGTTCTGGGAAGACAGATCCTGTGGGGTGATACTGAACTGAATCCATGAACATCAATTTTGCCCCGGCTTTGTAGGCCATGATCAAACCGTCCCCGGTTGCTCCGTAATGATTGGTCGTATCAAATCCTCGGATATGAAGCCGGCCATAACCTCCGGTAGTGATCAAGGTGGCTTTTGCTTTGACTGTAAAATATTCTTCTGTTTCCAGATTATAAAGAACACCTCCGCCACAGCGGCCTTTATCGTCAAGGAGGAGCTCAATAGTGGGCATGAACTCAAGGATGGTGACTTGTTCAGAATTGTTCCTGATCTCATCCATAAGGGTTCTCATGATCATGGCACCGGTATAGTCTCTCGCAGAAAGCATTCGTTTCCGGGATGTGCCTCCTCCATGAAGAACCTGAAGAGTTCCATCCTCTGCTTTGTCCCAGACTACTCCCAATTCCTCCAGCCATTTAACAACATCAGGTCCGTCTTCTGTCAAAGCCCGGACAAGATCTTCTTTGTTGTCGAAATGCCCTCCGCCGATGGCATCAAGATAATGCCGAGGAGGGGTATCGGTTTTGGAGACGGCTGCCTGCATTCCTCCCTGGGACATCATGGAGTTGGCATCTCCAAGACGCAGTTTGGTTGATATGATCGATTTGGCGCCATTTTTCAGGGCAGTAATAGCAGCCGCACAGCCTGCCCCGCCCCCGCCTATGATCAGAATGTCTGTTTCATAATCCGGCGCTTCGAGGTTGAAGAGTTCCGGTTTTATCCGCGAATGGGATTCAAGCATGTCTGCTACTTCTGTTGTCAGCAGTTCTCCTTTGTTCGGGCCGATGTGAATCTTCATTCTCGCATCTTTCTTATAGTCGGGATGGAAATTGCTCAATACATCCTTACGCTTTTCAGCGGACATAGGAGGATAAACCGGTTTGCCGCTTTTAGCTAGTTCGAAACGTTTGTTGCGTGTTTGGGCGACTTTTTTTAAGGATGGTGTCATATAATCTGGGTACATGGGATACTCCTTATTTTATTCTTCCAAGTCTCTATCGTAATATATCTTTTCAAGCCTCTTCTCTTCCATCTTCATCAGTTCCCGGAATTCCTTGTCATATTTTTTGTCTTTCATCTCTTTGATCCTCTTTCCGAGTTCCTTGCTCTTCTTGGAAAGATATTTGCCGTACAGGCGTCGTCCAAGAAGCCCGACGTTGAACTGAACGATCTCTGCTGGGCAGCGTATGGCACAAAGCCCGCAGGAAAGGCAGTCAAAAGACAGATCCATAAGCATTTCAATGTCCCCCCGCTTGGCTGCTTGGATGTAATCCATTACTTCGAGGTCTTGAGGACAAGCTTTGGAGCAGGTATTGCAGGCTACACATCTGAAAACTTCAGGATACAATCGCTGGATTGTGCCCACATTTGGCTCGAGCTTGTTTATGTTGTAGATGGCTTTCTGGGCGGGGAAGGTCGGCAGCTGCGACAAGGACATACCGTCCTCGACAAGAGTGGTACAGGCTAATCCGGTGTATATCTTGTAATCGCCGGGAATGCGATAGACAGTCGCACATGCTCCGCAGAATCCCTCGCGGCAGCCGGCACCCCGTTTGATCTGATATCCTGAATATTCGATGGCTCCCATGATCGTCGCATCTGCCGGGACTTTATGTGCTTGTCCCATGATGAAGACGGTTTTCATTTTTTGATGTGTTTCCTTTTTTTTCACCTTGATCTTTTTAGGATTCACTTTATTTCCTGCGTTCTTTGTTGGCATCATGAATCTCCTTTATTAGTATTCTTGAGGGAGTTCTTTGAGTTCTGCCCATGAATAAACAGGGCCGTCCTGACAGACATAGTGCAATCCGATATTGCACCGCCCGCATTTTCCAATCCCGCACTTCATCTTGTTCTCAACAGTGGTATAGATCTGCTCATCTTTAAATCCGAGATCCTGGAGGTTTTTTATAACGAACTTGATCATGATCGGGGGACCGCAAGTGATGGCGATTGCGTTGTTCGGTGATGGTTTTTTTTCCATCAGGTTGGTCGGGACAAAGCCCACGAATTCCTTCCAGTCGGGTTCTTCCACATCGATCGAAAGGTGGACCGGTATCTTATCCTTGATCTCCTCGAGTTCTTCTTTGAAGACGATGTCCCTTGAGCTGCGGGCTCCATAGAAAAGCGTGAATTTTCCGTAATCCTTCTCTCTTCCAAGTGTGGTTTGAAGAACAGACCAGATCGGTGCAAGGCCGATGCCTCCGCCGATAAATATAAGATTTTTATTTTTCCACGCTTCAATGGGAAATCCATTCCCATACGGCCCTCGGATCCCGATCACATCGCCTGGGGACAGGGAGTGAAGAGCAGTCGTTACTCGGCCCATCTTCAAAATACTGAACTGGAGATAGTCCTTTACATCCGGAGAAGAAGAAATAGAAATCATAGCTTCTCCCTTTCCGAAAACAGAGAGCATTGCGCACTGACCGCACAGATGGGAAAAATTGTTGCCGTCGATGAATTTCATGCGGAATGTTTTAATGGCTCGATCGCCACCCACTTCCTCTTTGATCTGGAGGATCTCGGCAAGTTTGGGGATATATTCGTTTTTATGATCCATAATCTCTCACCTTTTCCAGAACATCAATGATGTCGATCCCAACCGGGCATTTTGTAATGCAGCGGCCACATCCTGTGCATTGATAGTTTTTATATTTTGTAACAAAATATTGGAATTTGTGCATGATCCTTTGCCGGAGCCGGGATGCACTATCTCCTCTGGGATTGTGTCCGGATGAATGCATGGTGAAGTCCGGAAATTGGCAGGTATCCCATGTCCTGACTCGTTTTCCCTTAGATGGAGAAGAAGATAGTACCTCATCGTTAATGTCGAAGCAGTGGCAGGTCGGACAAAGATATGTGCATATACCGCAGCGGATGCAGTGCAAAGATTCTTGATCCCAGAGAGGAGATTCAAACATACCCTTGAGTTTTTGGGGAATTGTCTTGATGTTTTTGATCTGACGCTCTATTTTTTTCTCAGCCTCTTTCCAAATATTTTCGGCCGCTTTCCTGTCTTTTTCCGTAGGAGTCTTGAAGAGATCCTTGGCTTTTTCCATGAGTTTTTGACCTTTTTTGTTCAGAAACTGAACATGATATCGGTCATCCATGTCTGTCATGAGAATATCGAAGCCCTCTTTCGAATTGGGAGACCCATCTACAGAGAGACAGAAGCAGTTATGGCCGGGAGGAGTATTACAGGTCAGACCGACAAGGGTGGTCATCTCCCGGCGTTTGAGATAATACGGATCGGCGAAATCTCCTTGAAAAACTTTATCTGTCAATGTCAGAGCTCTGGCATCGCAGGGCCTGATCCCGAACACCACGGAGGGAGCGTCTTTTGGAGTCTTTTCTTTGATCTCTATTTTATCTTCATCATCGGTCTGGTATTCAAAAAAGACTTCACGAAGGGGGAAGATCAACTTCTTGGGTGAGATGACCGTGTTCGGATGATCGAGCTGGACATCTGCTGGTTTATCGATGATGTTGTAGTGCCATAAAGCATCTTTCTTTACAGGAGCATAGATGTGATAAGAAGCACATTTTTCAATCCATTTTGGGAGCGATTTTTTTTGCAGTATCTTTTCCATGATCTCACCTGATAAAGTCTTCGGGATCCTCCTCTTTGAAGCTCGAGATAAGAGCAGGAGCTTCGGGATCAAATCCGGCCTGGTAATCAAAAAGCTCTTTGGCTTTTTTTTCTAAAAACTTGTTGAGATGCCTGAGCGGGATGTCCACGGGACAGACTCTTTCGCATTCTCCGCAGTCAATGCACCGACCAGCAAGGTGCATGGCTCTGACAAGATGATAAACAAAATTCTCTGAAGAAACCGGGGATTTTTCCAGCCATTTGATCTTGTTGGCTTTTTCCTCTGCTGGAGTATCGGCAAAGACGGCAAAGCTTATGGTGTCCACCACGCATTCGTCACAGTAGCACATTGGGCAGACAGAACGGCAGGCGTAACATCGGATACATTTCTCAAGATGTTCTTTCCAGAATGCCCAGCGTTTTTCATTGGGCATGGACTGGAGAGAATCCAGGGAATCGAAAGGATTCTCCGGCTCTCGTTTTTTCTTTTCGCCGAAGAAGATGTCGTGGTCGATCGGATAATTCGATATACACTCGATACATCTCTGAGCCATGACATCCTTGGCGGCTACTTCGGTCTTTCCTTCTTCTGTGATAACGCTGAAACCATCTTTTCCATTGAAATCGATCTGTTTTATCTTCTTCCCCTGGATCTTCTTCCTGAGTTTTTTACCATCAATCACTCCGGTTTCCTCGCAGGAAATCCCAAGGATGAAGACATCTTCCCGGCTGATATACTGTTCTTGTAGAAGAACGTTTATGGCCCGAGTATCGCAACCCTTGGCGATAATGGCCACCGGACGTTTATCAGGCTCCTTTTCCCTATCTTTCCTGACCTTTTCATCTCGAAGGAAACGGACAAGATTGTGTATGCAGGTGGGATCCCAAACAAGGTCATCGCATTCCTCGGGTGCTTTGAAGAAGGCGGGTATGGCTTCATAACCGTCAACGCCTCTTCGATAGCCGATGACGTATTTTACTTTTTTATCTTGGAGGATTCTTTTTGCGTCCTTTTTGAGTTCTTCCAGATTGACCATTAAAGCTCTCTCCTCAACTTTGTCTGTGGACCTAGGGGCTTAATTTCTTCAACGAATTCACTTATGACTTCTTTATATTTGATTCCTTCTGCAGCGGAGACCCAAGACATTTTGAATCGTTCCGGCTCTAGGCCGATAAATTGCAAGAGTTCCTTTACAAGAGCGATCCGTCTTCGCGCATAATAATTTCCCTTGATGTAATGGCAGTCTCCAGGGTGGCACCCAGACACGAGCACACCGTCTGCTCCTTTGTTGAAAGCAGAAAAAATGTAGAGAGGGGACATGCTTCCTGAACACATGACAGTGATGGGCACAACATTGGAAGGGTATTCCATACGGGAAACTCCGGCTAGATCGCTTCCAGCAGACGAACACCACTTGCAAAGGAAAGCGATTATTTTCGGTTCAAATTCTTTCTTCATTGTCAGCCTCCGAGGCAGGCATTGATCATCTCACTGACTTGCAGCGGGGTTATGTTCTTGACATTGATAGCTGCACGCAGGCAAGTGGCCGAGCAGGTCCCGCATCCTTCACACAGGACTTCATTCACTTCTGCTTTTTCATCTTTTAGGGCTATGGCTTCATATGGACATACAGATACGCACATCCCACAGCCTGAACAGAGATGTGGGTTTACCTTGGCGACCATGGGAGAGTGATAAAGCCGTTCCTGAGAAAGGATGCTTATCACTTTGGCCGCAGCTCCGCTTGCTTGTGCGACCGTTTCCGGGATATCCTTGGGCGCCTGGGCGGATCCCGCAAAAAACATCCCTGCTGTCACGCTCTCTACTGGTTTTAATTTGGGGTGGGCTTCTGCAAAAAAACCATCTTTGTCCGTAGCGACTTTAAGCTTTTTCGCCAGATCTTCTGCACCTTGAGAGGGCCTCATTGCCAGCGCAAGGACAACCATGTCCGCATCTATCTCGATATCTTTTCCAGTCAAAGTATCAACGCCCCAAACTTTGACCGTTCCGTTCTCCTGAAAGACTTTGGAGACCTTGCCCCGGAGATAGAGGACACCGTCTTCCTCAACCGCTCTCTGGACGAATTCTTCATAGCCTTTTCCTCCGGAGCGGATATCGATATAGAAAATATAGGCTTGCCCGTCCGGAACATGATGTTTATAGAGCATGGCATGTTTGGCTGTGTACATGCAGCATATCTTCGAGCAGTATGCGCAGTGAAGCTCAGGATCGCGAGATCCAACACATTGGATAAAAACTACTTCCTTGGGAATCTTATGATCGGAAGGTCTCATGACCTTTCCCTGTGTTGGTCCTGAAGCTGAACAGAGTCTCTCAAATTGAAGCCCGTCCAAAACATCGGGGATTTTCCCGTGGCCGTACTCATCGATATAAGACTGTTCATAAAGGTCATAACCGGTGGCTATGACAATCGCCCCAACCTCTTCCTCTATGATCTCTGGTTTTTGGTCGTAATCGATGGCTTCGGGTTCGCAGACATCCGCGCACTTGCCGCATGCGATGGGGAGCAGTCCGGGACAGCCCGCGTCATCAAGGGTGAATGAGGCAGGGATGGATTGGGGAAAAGGGATGTATATAGCCCTGCGGCCTGTCAGGCCGAGATCGAATTCATTGGGGACCACGATAGGACAGACTTTGGTGCATTCGTCGCAGAGTGTGCATTTGACGGGATCGACATACCGAGGTTTTTGCAGGATCTTGACTTTAAAATTTCCCACATAGCCTGAGATCTCCTGGATCTCGGAATAGGTCATGAGCTTGATCTTGGGATGCTTGGAAACCTCGACCATCTTGGGGGTCAGAATACACTGGGAGCAGTCGAGTGTGGGGAATGTCTCGGAGAGCTGGATCATGTGCCCTCCGATGGAAGGGGTTTTTTCCACAAGGATCACTTCATGGCCGCAGCTGGCGATATCCAGGGCTGCCTGGATTCCTCCAATTCCGCCGCCGATAACAAGAGCCTTTCTGGTGACAGGGACACTGATGGGCTCCAACTCTTCATTCCGCTCGACTTTCTCGACCATGCTCTTGGTGATCTTAACAGCTTTGTCTGTGGCTTCTTCCATATCTTTGTGAACCCAGCTGCATTGTTCTCGGATATTGGCTATCTCGCATTGGAATGGATTTATTCCGGCTGTTTCCGCTGTGTTCCTGAATGTCGTTTCATGGAGGGTGGGGGAGCAGCAGGCCACGACAACGCTATCCAGCTTGTTGTCCTTGATCGCATCCACGATCAGTTTTTGACCGGGATCAGAGCACATGTAAACATATTCTTCAGAATGAGCCACGCCCTCATATTTCCCGAGTTTTTCGGCGACTTGTTTTACATCGACCGTGCCAGCGATGTTTATGCCGCAATGGCATACAAAAACTCCTGTGCGTTTTTGTTTCATTTTCTGCCCTTTTTCATGGGATGCATTTTATTATTGTGTTTTTTTTGTTTTTTTGTTCGCTTTGTCCAAAACCTTGATCCCGTGATCATATCCTTTTTCAAAAGCCTTGATATTCAGGTCCAGAAACCTATCCGGGACTAAACCTGGAAGGGCTTTCTTCATGGCTTCCGGAGATACGATTTTAGTTACAGCTGTAAAAAAGCCCATCATGACCAGGTTAGCGATGATGCGGTTGCCCAGTTCCTCGGCAAAACGGGTGGAAGGTACCGCAAAAAGCTTGATCTTCCCTCTGACGGGTCTCATTTTGACAAGGTCATCATCGATGATCAAAATGCCCCTATCCTGTAGATTGGGTTCGTACTTGTCATATGCTTCCTGGGACATGGAGATGAGGATTTCTGGTTCTGTGATGTAGGGATAGAGAACTCTGACATCGTCTACCACAAGTTGAGAGCTGCAGGCGCTTCCTCTGGCTTCAGGTCCAAAACTTTGTGTCATAGTTGCATTCTTGTTGTCGTAAAGGGATAGAGCTTTTCCAGCGATCAGGCCGCACCGGATGATCCCTTGGCCGCCAAAACCTGAAAATCTAATCTCTGTCGTCATTGTTTAATCTCCCGTACAAGACATAATCATCTCCCAGCACACTGCTGAGGTGTTTGTTCATCGCATCCAGAAAAGTCGGTTTTTCTTTATCGACGAACTTACCCACGATCAGTTTTCCTTGGTATTCGATATCTATCGTTTTGGTATCCGCTCCATGCTTGATCTCTGAGTTGTCGTAGTAATACCGCAGAAGGTTCAGGCCGTCGCCGAGTCGGTTCCGGCGAGCATACAGAGTCACACAAGGAGTGATAACTTCGATAAAAGAGAAACCTTTTTTATTGAGAGCTTCCTGGATGGATTTGGTAACCCGTCTCAGATGGAGGGCTGTCCAGCGAGCCACATATGTGGCTCCGGACGCTTCCGCCATATAAGGAAGGCTGAAAGGAAACTCGAAATTTCCATATGGGGCAGTGGAAGCATTTGCTTTGATAGGTGTAGTGGCAGCCACCTGTCCCCCTGTCATGGCATAGTTGAAGTTATTGACGCAGATGACAAGGATATCCATGTTGCGCCGGGCAGCATGGATGAAATGGTTTCCCCCGATGCCCATGATATCTCCGTCTCCACTGAAGACAACCACTTTCATTTCGGGATTTGCAAGTTTCAGACCGGTCGCAAAAGGGATCGGGCGTCCGTGTGTTGTGTGGAAGGAGTCCATCTTCACATACCCGGCGACTCGTCCTGTACAGCCTATCCCGCTCACGACAGCGATATTGTCCAGGTCCACCTTATTTTTCTTTAAAGCCTCTGTAAAAGATGTAACGACAGTTCCGATGCCGCAGCCGGGGCACCAGATATGGGGGATGCGGTCCATTCTCAAAAAATCTTCCATTGGACTGCGTTCTTCACGCTTGTCTTCTTTTTTCATTTGGCTGCCTCCTTGATAACGTTGAAGATGTCTTCCGGATTGTGCACCCAGCCGCCACAATGAGGAACATGGAAGACCTTTGTCTGGCCTGCGGTTGTTCTTTCGACCTCTCTGACCATCTGTCCAAGGTTGATCTCAGGAACGACGAATGCTTTGATATTCTTGGCGAGCTGATGGATTCTTTTCTCTGGAAACGGCCAGCAGGTGATAAGCCGCAGCCGTCCGACCTTGATGCCGGCTTTCCTTGCTTTTTGTACTGCCCGGTAAGCCACTCTGGATGTGATGCCGTAGGAGATGACGATGATCTCGGCGTCATCCGTTTCTTCTTCCTCGATCTTGATGATCTTGTCAGCATTGTTGTTTATCTTATCGACGAGATGCCGCACGCAGACATCCTGGCATTCTGCATTGATAACTGGATATCCTTTTTCATCATGCGTCAGACCGGTCGTATGGAATCGATATCCATCACCAGCCTTGACCATGAAGGGGATCCCGTCTTTATCGTTCTTATAGGGGAGATATTTGTCTTTTGGTCCTGAATACCATTTTCTTTCCACGATATCGATCTCATCTGCTGGAGGAATGACGACCTTTTCATGCATGTGACCTACGCATTCGTCCGTCATGACAAAGGTAGGAACTCGGTAGGTTTCTGACAGGTTGAAAGCTTCGATGGTGAGGTCGAAACATTCTTGAGGAGAATCTGGTGAAAGAGCGATAATGGCATAATCTCCATGAGAACCCCATCTGACCTGCATCATATCCTGCTGTCCGGTGAGGGTTGGGAGTCCGGTTGACGGTCCTCCCCTTTGAACATTAGCGATGACCAGAGGAATTTCCATCATGCAGGCTAAACCGATATTCTCCATCATGAGCGAGAAACCGGGGCCTGAGGTGACCGTCATAGCTTTTTTCCCACCCCACACAGCACCGATAAGAGAGATGATAGAAGCCAGTTCATCTTCCATCTGGATGAAGACTCCTCCGACCTTTGGGATCCTTTCTGAAAATCTCTCTGCTGTTTCTGTGGAGGGAGTGATGGGATATCCTCCAAAGAATCGACAACCTGCCGCCAGCCCGCCTTCAGCGATGGCATAGTCGCCGTCAAGATAGTGAGATCCCGTTAAAACGCCCTTAGGGTCTGCTTTCACCTTTTTCATCTTCTTTCTCCTTCTCTTCTTCCTTAAGAGTTACAAAAATGGCATATTCAGGGCATATTGTCTCGCATAGCTGACAATAGCAGCATTCATCCTCGTCTTTGACGACAGGTGGATGATAACCTTTTATATTGAATTCATCGGATAATTCCAGGATGTCTTTCGGACAGTATTCCACACAAAAAGCACAGCCCTTACAGCGGTCTTTTTCGATGTGGATCTTTCCCTTTTTCGGTTTCAGTTCGCCGTAATAAATCATTGTGTCCTCACAATAGACCTTTCGCTTTCAGCAGTGGTCTGGGATCGATGTAGTGAAGATCGAATCGTAAAGCTTTCTCAGTACAGCCTAATGCCATGGCTGTGAGTTGAGTGAAATAAAGGATAGGAATGTTTTTAAACTCAGGATATTTCTGTAGGGTCTTTTTTTGACGGTGGTCGAGGTTAAATGCACATAAAGGGCAAGAAACCACTACGACTTCCGCGCCCTGAGAGGTTGTAGATGTAAGGATCTGATGTGTTCTGTCTGCGATGACTTCTGGATTATCTACGGTCTGGTAAGCACCGCAGCATTCTGTTTTGTGGGGAAAATCGATGATGGTTGCCCCAAGGGTAGACATAAGGTCGTCCATCACAGTGGGATTTTCCGGGCTGTCGAAACCGATCTCTGTGGGTCTGACAAGATAACAACCGTAGTAGCTGGCGACTTTCAGATCCTTCAGGGGCATGCTGACCATGTGAGCGATATTTTCAAGCTTGATCTCATCTCTTAATATCTCGAGAAGATGGAGAACTTTGACATCTCCTTCATATTTGATGTTTTCCCGGTACATAAGGTCGTTTATGATATCCAGGTCTTCTGGTTGATTCTTTATCCGCTCGTTTGTCCGTTTGAGAGTGTTATAGCACATGGCGCACAGAGTCATAACACTGTTTGAGCCTTGTTCTTTGACCCGGATGAGATTCCTGACCGGTGCCACGTGATGGATCAGATCATCTGTGGCCAGGGAGAAAACAGTTCCGCAGCAATTCCAGCGAGAGAGCTCAGCGACCTCGATTCCAAGTTTTTCTAATGAGCATAATGCTGAGTCTTCAAAATTTTTTGCATGGTTTTTTAAGGTGCATCCTGGGAAATAGCTTAATTTCATTATGATGATTCCTTAAAGTTGTGAGATTAAGGAGAGAAAACAACATGTTCCCTGTCTACGATGTAAACTTCCTGAAGTTGCTGATGAGAGCGATAGGAGGAACATCTTCCTTCTCATCATCCGATAGATCTTTCACGTTGACATGATCTTTTCTTTTTCGGAGCAGGATCTGTCTGAGGGCTTCAATGACTTCTGCGATGTTAATCCCTTTTGGGCATCGGACGTTGCATGTCATGCAGGAAGCACAAGCCCAGATCGCTTTGGATTCTAGGAGTTCATCCTGTATCCCGAGTTGTGCATAACGGATGATCTGGTTGGGAAGGATATCCATATCCGAGACAACCGGACATCCTGCAGAACATTTTCCGCATTGATAACAAAAAAGGAGATTTTGACCGCTGAGCTCCTCGACTTTGACCACGAAAGGATTTCTGATCTTTTTTCGGGAGATGTTGATTCTCATCTGAACCAACCTTTCTCAAATAATTTAAACATATGTATGATTTTATAAGAATAATATAAACAGAACAGTTAACCACAAATGCCATATCCTGTCAAGAAATTATAGTTAATGATATATCGAAAAAGGCAAAAATGAGAACCATCGCTTTCTATCGTTGGGACATCAGCTCTTTTTATTAATCTTTGATCCGAAGAATAGAAAGAGAAGGCAGGCGGAATTGAGCAAAACCGCGTATTTCATAACCATCACCAGGCCGACTAGGGGGATCAAAATAGATGATACCGTCAGAGCTCCCAGGGAAGATCCCAGGAGATCAAGGCCATACCC
>Ga0255055_10000089_pt1 | contig 64956 bp, 50 predicted proteins | sample JV7_2_27_MG_FD_188633 | JGI IMG/M metagenome (GOLD analysis project Ga0255055, IMG submission 188633) | Seawater microbial communities from Jervis Inlet, British Columbia, Canada - JV7_2_27 | ecosystem: Environmental > Aquatic > Marine > Inlet | place: Canada: British Columbia | collected... | reverse complement strand
GACACCGTTAACAACCTGGTTGAATATCCGGTGGCTGTCGCGGGAAAATTTGACGACATATTTCTTGAGCTCCCTGATGAAGTTTTAATCACCGCCATGCGGGAACATCAGAAATATTTTGCCGTGGTCAATAAATCCCACAAGCTGTTACCCCATTTCATTGCCGTCAACAATACAGCCGCCAGAGATATGAAACTGGTGACCAAGGGACACGAACGCGTGTTGCGGGCCCGCCTGGCGGATGCCCAATTTTTCTACCAGGGTGATTTGGAAGTCTCCAATGATGAGCGTGTAGAAAAGTTGAAAGGCGTTTTATTCCAGGCGCAGTTAGGCACCATGTATGATAAAATCAAACGCGTTGCGAACATTGGCAAATTCATCGCCAAAGCCGTGAGTATCGAATTGGCTGTGGGAAAACACGAAAACGAACTAAAAGACCAGGTTGCACGAGCGGCCAGGTTTTGCAAAGCGGATCTGGTAAGCCAGGTAGTTGGGGAGTTCCCGAAACTGCAGGGCGTCATGGGAAGAGTTTACGCCACAATTGCCGGCGAGCTTCCCACCGTATCGGCCGCAATCGAGGAGCATTATCGCCCCACGTATTCCGGAGGCCCTTTGCCGGATACGATTACGGGTTCGGTATTAAGCATTGCCGACAAGATCGATTCTATCTGTGGGTGTTTTAGCGCCGGACTGGTTCCCACGGGTGCTTCCGATCCCTATGCCCTCAGGCGTCAGGGGATTGGTATCATCCAAATTATGAACGAAAAAGGGTTTTTATTTTCGCTAAGTAAGCTCATTAAAAAAAGTCTCGGTCATTTCGAGCTAAAAGGCAACGCGGGATTAAACGAGTTAACTCAAAAGATTTATACATTTTTGCAAAACCGCATCATCCAATTGCTGGCCGATCAAGGGTATGGCAAAGATGCTATTGCAGCTGTTGTGGGTGTCTCAATCGATGATGTGCCCAATATATGGAATCGCCTTGAAGCGCTTGAATCGCTCAAGGCTAAACCGGATTTTGATCCGCTGGCAATAGCCTTTAAGCGCGTAGTGAATATTTTAAAGAAATCAGGCAAATTGGAAAAAACCGGCCAACCGGGTGAGGTGCAAGCAGAACTTTTTGAACACGAGAGCGAATCGGCGCTTTTGGAGGCCTACAAAAAAGTTGAAAAAAAAGTTTCAGACGCTATGGACAGGGGGCTTTTTGAAAAGGCGCTCCTCGACATTGCAACGCTGCGCGGACCGGTGGATGCATTTTTCGATGGGGTGATGGTGTTAGCGGACAATAAATACGTGCGTCGCAACCGGCTGGCGTTGTTAGAGCACGTCGCCGGATTGTTCGGCAAATTCGCCGACTTTTCTAAATTGTCGACTTGATTTGTCAGGCTCCTGGTTCAAAGGTTCAGAGGTTAAATAACATCCGAAACGGGTCTGATGTGATTCGAAGAACAGAGAAGAGCAGCCAGAGACCAGAACCTTTGAACCTTGAAACCAGCGTCACGGATGGTTCATGAAGTCAAAATTCCATGCCGGAGAAAAGCATCGTCCCGGATTCAGTCTTAGCTCACTGACGGATGATGAACTTTACGCTATCCATCTGGCCACCCTGGAAGTACTCGAGCAAACAGGTTTATTTGTCGAAACCCAGGCAGCGCTTGATGTTTTTGACGGTGCCGGAGCAGAAATAGATCGTAAGAATAGAATCGTAAAAATTCCACCTTATCTGGTTGATGATGCCATTCGATCAGCTCCATCGAAAGTACTTTTGGCCGGCCGCGACCCGCGAAATAATAAAGTTCTGGAGACCGATCGCGTACATTTCACGAATTTTAGCGAGGGTGTTAAAGTGGTTGACCCGTATACGGGTCAACGCCGACCACCAACCAAGGAGGATCTTGCCAATGCCGCCAGGGTGGTTGATTATCTCAGTGATATTGATGTTTGTGAAAAAGCAGTAGGCGCCGGCGATGTGCCGTCAGAAGTCGCACCGCTGCATAACGCTGAAGCCATGCTTGCCAATACAACCAAACATTGTTGTGTGGGTCCCGGAGACGGCTTTTTATTAAAAAAATTGGTCAAAATGGCAGCTGCGGTTGTCGGCGGCTTAACAAAACTGAAAGAGCGCCCCATCTTGTCATTCACCACCTGTCCGGTGAGTCCGTTGCAGCTCATAAAAGAATGCTGCGAGATTATCATGGAGTCTGCTCGAACCGGATCGGTAATTAATATTTTATCTATGGCATTGGCGGGGGGCACCTCACCTGTCAGTCTCGCCGGGACATTGGTTACGCATAACGCTGAAGTTTTAGGGGGCATTACATTAAACCAGCTTGTGGTCAAAGGTGCCCCGGTAATATACGGCAGCTCAACTACAGCGATGGATTTAAAATTAGGCACCGCTTCGGTGGGCACCCCTGAATGCGCAATTATTAGTGGCGCTGTGGCTCGACTGGCTCGTTATTATGCCTTGCCGAGTTATGTTGCCGGTGGGTAGAGTGATGGTAAAATATCTGATACTCAAATGGGCCACGAAAAAACACTGACCGGCCTTATTGCAGCATTGGCAGGTGCCAATCTGATCTATGGTCCGGGAATGTTAGAGAGCGGAATTACCTTTGATTTTGCCCAGTTGGTACTGGACAATGAATTTGCAAAAATGATCAAGCATACCGTAAAGGGTTTTGGAGTTAATAAAGAAACCCTGGCGGCAGATGTTATTAAAGAGGTCGGGCCGGCCAAAGATTTTCTTACCCATAACCATACATTAAAGCATATGCGATCCCAATCACAGCCAGAATTGATTGATCGTAAGGGTATCGAAGATTGGAGAGCCGCAGGCGCAACCGGCATTTACGAAAGAGCCGCAAAAAAAGCCAAAAGAATTCTGGAGAATCACAAACCTGAACCGCTTATGGAAGAGGTTTCCGTAAAAATCCGATCCATAATTACGGAAGCGGAAAACGAGTTGGGTGTGTCTAAAAAGTGAGCTCAAATTTTTCTGTGTTTTCGAAGATAAACCGCTAATTTTGAGATAGGTTCTAATCTTTCGTAACCTGGAGACGCGAGGGATCTGGTGAAGGATCGTATTCATACAAGAATGGGCGACGGAGAACTGGTTTCCATATCCACCACCGAGATTAAAGATGATATTTTGGTTGGAACCAAAGACGCTGCCGAAAGAGCCAACATCCCCGAGCTGACCGAAGACGAAGTGCAACAGTTGTTCGATATCATGACTGAGCCGTCTCGGGTGGTAAGTGTCGAACGGGGAGACGAGGTCATTGTGAGCGATGATGGCTGCTCAATGAGCTTTTATGCGGGCCAGGATAGTGGTGGAATCGGCGTTCCCATGAGTCGGTTGCAGGCACTCCTGACTTACGAACGAGCCTGTGCCGCCGATACCACCTCCATGGGACATAGCGATTATAGCTTCAAACCGGTAAAATCAATTATTAATTATGAAATGAATGCGTATTACACCGCATCCATGATGACGACCGCGCCTCTTTTTTATGGCGCCCAGCCAAATTTGGGGCTTTATTTCCAGCCGGATGGACCCCACCCCAATCCGGCCGATCTGCTGCCACAGCAAAGGATCAAAGAAGCCCGGGCGACACAGGAAGCCGCAGCTGCGCAGCTGCGTGAAGATATTGTATATGTAGGAAAAAAACTGAATCGTATCGGATGCGAGGGTCTTAATTTTGATACCTGTGGATCCGCCGGGGATGCAGATTTTTTAGCAGCTCTGCTGGCAGCAGCCGATCTAAAAAAAGCAACTCCAAATATGCCGCTGATCATGGGCGCCTCAGGGGAATTTGTATTTGGAATGCACGGCGAATTAAATTTTCACGCAAAGCAGATTGCCGGCCTGTATCCTCACGAACAGGCCAAGGTTGCCGAGGCGGCAGGCGTTCATATCTTTGGGGTGGCGATCGGTACAAACACGACTAAATCTGTGGCTTGGAATGTCGCTAGAACGGTAACCTTTGTAAAGGCGACCGTCGCGGTTGCCAATATACCGATCCATGTTAATGTTGGGATGGGTGTCGGTGGTGTGCCAATGTTGGAAGTGCCCCCAATTGACAGTGTAACACGAGTATCAAAATCGCTGGTGCAAATTGGAAAGGCAGATGGTTTGTAGATTGGTGTAGGTGATCCTTTTGGCATGCAGATTGCTCACATTGTTGCTTCGGGTATGGGAGGTATTCGAACCGCCGGAGATCTGGTGGCTTGGATGCAGATAATCTCTAAAATGAAAATAGCAGAAGCAAAGCAATATGTGGCCGATAAATTGGGAATCGAAGTCATCGATCTGACGAATGAAGAAATTATGCGGCAAATAAGAGAGGAACGCGGAATCGGTGTCATTACGGCGATAGCCGGTGATCCGAAAGGCATGCGTGCTAAATTTAAGATCGCTGAATTACTGAATATTCATATTAACTCGGTTGACCTCTTTAAGTCTCAGATGGCTTAAATACGGGAATTCAATTTGATTGGAGGAAACGATGGCATATGACCCTGCGCAAGATAAGGTCCTGAAAACTTGGAAATGCAATGAAACTGGATTGATGGTTTCAATTAACCGCTATGGTGACGGTGAGGCCAAGGTTCAAATCGGACCGCGTATTTTATTAAAAAAAGACGGCACCGAGAGGGCACCGCTAAAAGCCGGCCGGTTGACCATCGAGGATCTGATATGGTTTTATGATATTATCGATGAGGTCAAGGAAGAATTATCCGCATTGGCGAAACCGGCATAAGGAGACCTTTAACCATTTTTTTATTATTCAACTTCCCATCCGCCGCAGCCTGCTCACATCTGCCCGCGCCAGCTTGCCCACACCCACCCGCTTCGCCTTGCTCGCATGGCGGGGCGTGGTGGTAGTAAAGGCGGAGGACAGGCACCATCAGACTTAGATTTTAAACGTGGAAAACAGTGATGCCATCATAATCCCCAAAAAGGGAAAACGTTCACCGCAACTGGGTCCGGTTGCCGTGCTAGCTGGGACTGATACGGATCTCGCCCTTCTCTGCAAACTGCTTGATCTTGATAAATCCGAATATCAAAGACTATTCACAAGTCGGCTCTACGTCGTCGATCAGCCAGGCGCGGCCTTTTCTTTAACCGGTCCGTTAATCGGTGCGCCGTATGCAGTAATGGTGCTTGAAACTTTGATTGCCTGGGGTGCCAGAAAAATTATTTTTTTAGGCTGGTGCGGTTCAATTTCCCCAAAGGTTAAAATTGGCGATATTATTGTTACGACATCTGCGATTATTGATGAGGGCACTTCCGGGCATTATAAAAAAGATAATCATCTGATTTCATTTCCCTCAGAGCTGATGGTCACCGAGCTTAAAGGCGCATTGGACCGCATGCGTGTCAATTACCATCCCGGATCTGTCTGGACCACGGATGCGATTTACCGGGAAACCCGCGACAGGATAGAACATTATCAGCGCCTGGATGTTGTCGGCGTTGAAATGGAAGTTTCGGCCCTGTTTACGGTTGCAAATTTTCGCAAGGTAGATTTGGGTGCGATTGTTGTTGTTTCTGATGAGTTAGCATCTTTCAAATGGCGTCCGGGTTTTAAAACAGATCGGTTCAAACATGGCCGCAAGGCGGCCTGCACGGTGGTAAGAGATCTATGCCGGAAAACATAAACTCGAAAATCGCTCTAAAAGCAGAAGCGTTAAGAAAAGCCCTTCACGGTCATAATTATCGCTACTATGTTCTGGATGATCCGGAAATTTCTGACGCCGAGTACGACCGGCTGATGCAGGAGCTTAAACAGCTGGAAGAAAACTATCCACAGTTGGTCAGTGCGGATTCACCGACGGCACGCGTGGGGGCACCTGCACTGGAAAAATTTGATACGGTGGCACACACGGTTCCCATGCTGAGCCTGGACAACGGCTTTAATGATGAGGATATCCTCGATTTTGATCGACGCGTAAAACGCAATCTCGATACGGAAAACAATATTTTGTACACAGCTGAACCCAAGTTGGACGGGGTTGCTGTGGAACTCATATATGAAAACGGTAAACTGGTCATCGCATCTACCCGCGGAGATGGCTTAACCGGGGAGGTGATTACCACCAACGCTAAAACGATCAAAGCGGTTCCGCTGGTGATGCAAACAGATGGTGTGTCACCCATACCGCCAAGACTTGAAATAAGGGGGGAAGTCTTTATCGGGCTTGATGCTTTTAGAAGGTTTAACGAGGAACGCGTTGAACAGGAGCTGCCGCCGTTTGCGAATCCGAGAAATGCTGCGGCAGGCTCATTGCGGCAACTGGATTCAAAAATTACCGCCAACCGCCCTTTGGAGATCTTTTTTTATGGAATCGGCAGTGCTGAAGATCTGGCGTTTGGATCCCACTGGGAGCTTCTTAAGACTCTAAAAAACTGGGGATTTAGAATCAATCCGATCATTCGTTCAACCATTGGCATAAAAGAGGTACTGAACTATTATCGGGACCTGAGCGAAAAAAGACACCAACTTCCTTACGACATTGACGGCCTTGTGGTTAAAGTTGACGATATTTCACTACAGCAACGTTTGGGGGCGACATCCAGAAGCCCAAGATGGGCCATTGCATACAAGTTTAAGGCCCTGCAGGAAACCACCGTGTTGGAAGCAATTGAAGTCCAGGTTGGGCGCACCGGGGTTTTGACACCGGTGGCCCAGCTTAAGCCCGTAAATGTCGGTGGTGTTATGGTCAGCCGGGCAACGTTGCATAATGAAGATGAAATCGGGAAAAAGGATATCCGAATCGGAGATAAAGTCCTGCTGCAGCGCGCCGGCGATGTCATCCCGGAGATCGTGAAGGTCATTGCATCAGAGCGCGATGGCAGCGAAACCCAATTTAAGATGCCCAAAAAATGCCCGGTTTGTGATTCACCGGTTATTCGCATGGCAGGCGAAGCGGCTATTCGCTGTATCAACTCAAGTTGCTCGGCCCAGCTTAAAAAAAGGATCAAACATTTTGCTTCCAAGAGAGCTTTTGATATTGACGGCCTCGGCGATAAGCTGGTCGATCAGCTTGTTGACGAAAACCTGCTATCTTCTTTTGCTGATATTTTCAGTCTCAATGAGGAACCTATTGAAAATTTAGAGCGCATGGGGGCCAAATCAGCCGCCAATTTAGTCAATGCCATTGAACAGAGCAAATCAATCGAATTTGCCCGGTTTCTTTATGCCTTAGGGATCAGACATGCCGGCGAGCATGTATCCGCGTTGTTGGCCGATCATTTTCCTGATCTTCTTTCGCTAATGAATGGTTCCCGGGAAGAATTGGAAGCGGTTGAGGGCATTGGACCGATTGTAGCTGATAGCGTCGTCAATTTTTTTGAACAGAAACGAAATCAGGGAATTATCCAGCAGATTTTGGACTGCGGTGTCAAGCTTGGGACCACGGCCCGAAAAACAACCGGTAAACTTAGAAGCCGGATTTTTGTCTTGACCGGTACGCTGGAAAGTATGCAGCGGTCCCAGGCCAAAGATCTGATCAAAGCAGCCAGCGGGAAGGTCAGCGGATCCATTAGTGGCAATACGGACTATTTGGTAGCCGGTGAATCCCCGGGCGAAAAGCTCAACAAAGCCAAAGAACTCGGGATAAAAATCATTGATGAGGCACAACTAAAAAAGCTATTAAGCGGGTGAGCTATCAGCTTATACGCTTACCAGCTTATTGGCTATCCCGCTTAATAGCGAAAAGCTTAGTATGTGAGGCAAATATGGAAAAACAAGTACGGGCCCAGGCCGTCATTTCCGGCCGGGTTCAGGGGGTGTTTTTTCGAGTGGAAACACAACGTGCCGCTGAGCGATTGGGTGTTTTTGGCAGGGTGCGCAACAGACCCGACGGTACTGTCGAAGCTGTCTTTGAAGGTGAACAGCAGGCCGTTGATGCTACGCTGAATTGGTGCCGGCAAGGGCCCGGGTCGGCCCGTGTGGATAAAGTTGATGTGAGTTGGCGGGATTATACGGGAGAGTTTAAACGCTTTGATATCACCTATTAGTACCTTAGAAATTATTTTTTTTATTTTGTAGCAAAACATTTACGCCACCAAGACACAAAGATAAGTATTAATCCGCCTGAGGCGGACTTTGTGTCTTGGTGCCTTGGTGGCAATTTGTTCTCCGCCTTCGGCGGATTCGGGTTAGGTGTTAATTGATTTTAAGTCAATTGGGGCCGTAGAAACAGAACGGGCGATTTATCTTAATCATAAATCGCCCGTTTTTTGAATTGCTTATACGGCTTCTCTGAGTTTTCTACCGGGACGAAATTTTACTACATTGGTGGCCTTAATTTTGATCGGTGCGCCGGTTTGCGGATTCCGCCCTTTACGAGCTTTACGACGGACTTTTTGAAATGTGCCGAAGCCGACCAGCGTAACTTTGCCGTCTTTTTTCTTCAGCGCTTTGGTTACGCCGTCCATAAAAGAGTTCAGAGCAGCCGCAGCTGCAACCTTTGAAATTTTTGCATCCTTGGCCGCTTTTTCTACCAGTTCTGCCTTTGTCATAATGCTTTACCCCCTTCTAGTTTGATTTTAACGGTTTGGGTTATTGTTAACCGATCGCCTATTTTCATGTTTCCATATAGAAAGTAAAATTCTATGTCAACAGAAATCTACATTTTACAACACTTTTTTTGAATTAATCGCTGTTGAGCTGCTTCATTACGGCTTTTACAAGAATATATTCTCAGATTTTTTCCGAGTTGGCTGAAAACCGAAATATCGTTAATTTATCTCCTGGATGGGTGCCGTTAAAAAAGGGCTTCAACGAATTGGGTGGCATCGAATTCCTGTAGATCTTCTATTTTTTCCCCTATACCGATATATTTTAGCGGAATTTTAAAAGTATTGCAAATGCTTATAACGATGCCACCTTTAGCCGTTCCGTCAAGCTTGGTCAGGGCTAAAGCGGTAATACCAAGGGCCTCGTTAAATAGCTGCACCTGGGATAAGGCGTTTTGACCTGTGGTTGCATCCAGAATCAGTAACACCTCATGCGGCGCTCCCGGAATTTGTTTTGTGATCGTTCGTTTTATTTTTTTTAATTCTTCCATTAAATTCACTTTGGTATGAAGCCTGCCGGCAGTATCGATAAGCACCAGATCGGCTCCGCGCGCCGAAGCCGCCTCAACGGCATCAAATGCAACAGCAGCCGGATCCGCTGTTTCTTTGTGTTTAACGATATCAGCCTGTGCTTTTTCAGCCCATATCATTAATTGCTCAATAGCGGCTGCCCGAAACGTATCCGCGGCCGCGATCAGAACCTTTTTGCCGGAAGCGGTTGCTTTGGCGGCAAGTTTTCCGATCGTGGTGGTCTTGCCGGTTCCGTTCACCCCAACGATCATGATGACCCGGGGTGAAGACATCGATTGTTTCGGTTCCGATGCCGGGGGCTGCAGAATAGATAAAATTTCATCTTTGAGTAGAGATTTTATCTGATCCACATCAGTGATTTTCGAAGATGATATTTTCTCAATCAGTGTCAATGCCGTTTGAACCCCAATATCCGATGTAATTAATAATTCTTCGAGTTCTTCCAGCAGGTCATCATCCATCCGTTTTTTGCCGGCAAAGATTTTATCAAGGCCATCGGAAAAGGTTTTGCGTGTCTTGGATAATCGGTCTTTTAAGCGTCGCAAATACCCGCTGGACTCATTGGATTCATTCGGCTGGCTATCTTCGTCATCCGATGATGCCAAGGGTAAGGCGGTTTCGGCTTGAGACTTATTTTTATTGGATTTACGAAAAATCATATCTGTTCTCTGACCCGTGCATATCTCCCGCTCACCACAAAGAACACGAAGATTCACGAAGATAAATTCAAAATCTATTAAATTCCGTACTTTGTGTCCTTCGTGAATCTTCGTGGTAAAAACTACCTATGCGTATATCCGTATCTCGTTATGGATCGCACTAATCTGCACTGCTTTATTTTACACGAAGTGGATGCCGGGCATCAAATCTTAATTGGAGGGCTGGGCAGCCTCAAAGTTAACCGAGACGATCTTTGATATGCCTTTTTCTTGCATGGTAATCCCGAAAAGGGTATCGGCAAATTCCATGCTGCGTTTATTGTGGGTGATCATAATAATTTGTGAGTTTTCACCGATAATTTTTAGCAAATCATTAAAACGGTAGACGTTGGCATCATCGAGTGGAGCATCGATTTCGTCCAGCAGGCAAAATGCGGCCGGTTTGATTAAGAATATTGAAAATATGAAAGCGATGGCGGACATGGCCTTTTCGCCACCCGAAAGAAGACTTAAACGGGTCAATTTTTTCCCCGGTGGATGGATCATGTACTCCACACCTGTCTCTAAGGGCATGTTCGGATCTTTTAAAACGAGTTTGGCTGTGCCGCCGTCAAAAAGTTTGGGAAAGACTCCATTTAATTTCGCATTAATTAAATTGAAAGTGTCTAAAAACCGTTTTTGGGTGATCGCATTAATTTTCTTAATCACCTTGTGCAGGTCTTCAATGGCGCAGACCAGATCATTGCGTTGTTCTTCCAGAAACTCAAATCGATCTTTTAACTGTTCATATTCTCGAATCGCCCCCAGATTCACATCGACGATTTTGGAAATTTTGGTTTTATAGGTTGTCAGCTCTTCTTGTATGGCTTCTATCGTTTTATCTGAAGTCAGATCAAGGCTTTCTGAGTTTTGATTGAACTCGGTTTTTAGGACAGAAAATGACTTCTGATATTTTTCCTCCAAACGATTGGCGATATTTTCCTGTTTGATTTTACGCTCGGATTGTTCAAGCTCGAGCAGTCGGACTTTCTCCAGCGTCTTTTCCTGCATGCTTTTGATATCGGATATCTTGCTATCGCTGTTTTGGAGTTCGTCATCAATGGCCTGGTAGTGATCTTCATTAGTTTTAAGTGACTGATCGATCGCCTCCATGCGTTGATACATTTCAGCAAGATTTTGCTCGTATTCGACGATTGCCTTTTTTGAAGTTTCTTCCTTTTGCTGTTTTTCGTGAATCTCCTGTCCAAGTTGTTCCAGTCTGTTTAAGCTGTCGCTGTGAAATTCTTTGAGTCTTCTGAAACTGTTGCTGGCATTTTCCAATTTCGCATTCAGCGCAGTTAGCTGCAGTTGGAGATCAACGACCTTTTGAGAATAGTCTGCCAGTTCCTTTGAAACGGTACTGATGGTTACCGATAAGTTTGAGACTTTATTTTGAGCGGTTTTGACTTCAGCCGAAAGATCTGTCAGGGCCGTATTATACTTTGTCATTTCATCATCGATATCGCTGGCTTCCCCCTGAAGCTGTTCTTTTTCTAAAATCACGATTTCAAGATGACGGTCGGCATTTTTGAGTTCTTCGGTGGCCTTGACCAAATCTTTTTCAGCCTCAATTTCGCTTTTTAAGGCGCTGTTTTTCTTTTCGGTGAGTTTTTGCAGCTGGCTTTCAAGATCGCGCGCCTCTGATTCCAGTGTGCCTTGATCCAAACGCGCTTTTTCCAGTTTCTGATCCAGATCGATACTCTGGCGACCCAGATCTTTAAGCTCCTGCTTTTTGGCCAGAATGCCGTTCAATTTGTCCTTGCTGCCGCCCACCATGATGCCCTGGGGGGAGATAACATCCCCGTTTTTAGTTACAATGGTTGTTGATACGCCATTGCGGTTAAACATCTCAAGGGCTTCGGACAAATCCTCTGTCAAGACAACATGGCCTAACAGAGCTTCGACAATGGGCTCATAACCGGACTTGACGGTAATCTGATTTAAAAGCAGTCGATTTGAGGCGGATGGGTTTGGCGGAGTACCTTGCCCCTGCTTAACAGATGAAAGCGGTATAAATCCACTTCGGCCGGCCCTGCTGGACTGCAAATAATCGATGGCCTTAAGGCCGGCATTCTGGTCTTTAACAATGATGTACTGGAGCGCGTCGCCCAGAACCGCCTCCACGGCCGTTTCAAAAGTCGGTTTGGCCTCAATAATATCCGCCATAAGCCCGATGATTTTAGCGGATACTTCCTGGCTGATTGAGGACCCATCGGTGCCTTGCGGCTTCATAATGGCCTTGACACCGTCGCGGTACCATTCGAAATTGGCCTCCATTTTCTTTAAAGTATTTAAGTTTGATTTGACCGTATTGCGCTTTAGTTCAAGCGTCTGGGTCAATTTGACCTGTTTGCCGAGGGCGCTATTTTTTTTCTCTAATTGGCTGCTGGTTGCAGCGATTTGTTCCTGCAGATCATTAATATGACGCTTAATGGTGCCCAAGTAACCGCGAGCTTTTTCTTCCAATCCGCGGGCCCGCTTAATTTGGTTTGTGGCTTGGGACTGGTCTTCATCAACTTTTGATAAGCGCCTGTGCAGGCTTTCTTTATTGTTAATGGTGGTTTGATAAATGTTTTTATACTGGGCTTCCTGGGCCACCAGGTCCATTAATCGCGCTTTATTGGATTCCATTTCCTGATTAAGGCCCGATAATTTATCGGTAATCGTTTGCGTAGCCTCTTTTTCCCGATCGATCTGGGTCTTTACTTTGGCGATTTCTTCATTAAGCTCAGAAGTCTCTTTATCTACCTGATTGATTTCCGAGAGCATCTCCTGGTTCTTGTCTTCCACATTAACTCGGGCAGCTTTAAGCTCGCTGGACTCCTGGGAAAGTCTTTCAATTTCCTTGCGAAGATGGACTAGGTCATTCTCTTTACGGTCTATGTTCCGCTGGTTTTCAAATTGATTTGATTTTTGCGCGGATAGCTCTTGATTTTTCCGCCAGCGTTTGAGCTTGATCTCTTCAACTAAAGCATCCAGCTGTTTCATCTCTGTTGTGTGACTGATATCCAAATCCTGCAGTTCGTTGAGCAGTGTATCGCTTTCTTGCAACTGACGGGCGTAATCCTCGTAATAGTGCAAACCGAGGCATATCTCGAAAGCTTTAATCTGTTTCTGGTAATTGTTGTAGATTTCAGCTTTTCTGGCCTGGCGTTTCAGGCTGGCCATTTGACGTTTAATTTCCGATATAATGTCTGTTACGCGTAATAGATTGTTTTTGGTTAATTCGATTTTGCGCAGCGCTTCGGTTTTGCGATTTTTATAGCGGGTAACGCCGGCGGCTTCTTCGACAAAAAAACGGAGCTCTTCCGGGTTGGCATCGGTAATGGCGCCAATTTTCCCCTGCTGGATGATGGCGTAGGATTTGGACCCGAGTCCACTACCCCAGAAGACATTGTGGATGTCTTTCAATCGGCAAGGCAGCCGGTTTAAAAAATAGGCGCTTTCCCCGGAACGATAGAGGCGACGGGTGAGGTTGATTTCGGTAAACTCTTTTAGCTCTTCAGGGCTGTCTCCATTTTCGTTTGACAGAGTTAAAGAGACTTCGGCCATACCTAAGGGCGGTTTTCCATTGGCGCCTGAGAAAATAACATCTTCCATGGATTTGCCGCGTAGCTGCTTGACGCTTTGTTCTCCCATGACCCATCTTAACGCATCAATGACGTTGCTTTTTCCGCAACCATTGGGCCCCACAACCGCAGAGATGCCCAGCGGAAATTCAATGCTGGCTTTATCATAAAAGGATTTGAAGCCGGTGACTTCAAGTTTTTTTAATTTCATATACCCGGATCTCCCCAGAGCGTATTAGCATTTGAATCGATCTTGATTGGAGTTTTTTCACCGCTTTCCATCATAAAGTTCCGAGCAACGGAATTGCGGCATAGTGGTTGTAGAAAAAAACGTTTCAATACCGCAACGTTTTTTTGACAACCACTATGAGTCAATATAGAAGAAAGATGTCTATTTCCCCAAAAAACCCTAAATTTACCTGAAGAACTTTATTTTAGGCAAATTTTGGCTTGCAAGATGATGGGAAAGCTGTCTTGGATTTCACTGGCAAATCATAGCAGGCTGCGGACCGCTTGTAAAGATAAAACACAAGTTACGGTATGATTTTAGTGGTTTGAATACAAGATGTAGTGGAATGTAATATTATCAATTTCGAAATTCGAATAACGCCTGATTTAATAAAATTGGCCGAAACAAATCTGAAAACCCAATGACCCAAATTCAAAACGAAAATAATTTAAAATCATTATTTTTTTTTAGACGCCTCGTCCTAAGTGTTTAGAATTTTGAGATTTGATCATTCGAATTTGTTTCGTGCTTCGGATTTCGAGTTTCGGATTTTGTACAATGCCAGGGTTTGATAAAGCAAAACAGTAGCAGCGCTTCCTTAATCTTGTTTTTAAATTATAGTATCTGGCTTAAAAAAAGCTTGGTGCGCTCGTGGGTGGGATTTTTAAAAAAGTGTTCCGGGGTGCCGACTTCAACGATGGCGCCTTCATCCATAAATATGACACGATCGGCCACCTCGCGGGCAAAACCCATTTCATGGGTCACACACACCATGGTCATGCCCTCTTTGGCCAGGGTTTTCATGACATCCAGCACTTCGCCGATCATTTCAGGGTCGAGCGCCGAGGTAGGTTCATCAAACAGCATCACCTTGGGATCCATCGCCAGCGCGCGGGCGATCGCCACGCGCTGCTGCTGGCCGCCGGATAGATTATCGGGGAAAGCCCCCGATTTGTCCTGGATGCCCACTTTGTTTAACAGAAAATCAGTCTTTTCTTTGGCCTCGGCTGCGGAGCGTTTGCGGACGACTTTTTGAGCCAGCGCAATGTTATCAAAGACGGTTTTATGCGGGAATAAGTTGAACGACTGGAACACCATGCCGACTTCGGCGCGTATCTTATTGATATTGGTTTTTGCATCCAGAACGTCAAGACTGTCAATGAAAATGTGCCCCGCGTCTGCTCTTTCCAAACGGTTTAAGCACCTCAGATAAGTACTCTTGCCGGATCCGGAAGGACCGCAGACGACCACCACTCCCGCGGCTTCAATTTTGGTTGTAACATCGACCAGAGCCTTGACTTCGTGGGGCACCCAAAAGGTTTTATATATGTTTTGCACATCGATCACTGGAATGCCATCCTTTTTTCAAGTCGTTGTAGCAGCATGGAAAGTGTGAAGGTTAACACAAGATATAGAACAGCTACCATCAAATAAACCTCGAAGGGCTGCAAACTGGCGCTGACCGCTTCGCGGGCCGCTTTGGTCAATTCGCGGATGGCGATAATGCCCAAGAGCGAAGAGTCTTTTATCAGGCTGATAAACTGACCCGCTAAAGGCGGCAATATTCTGCGCAAAGCCTGGGGCAGGATGATGTGCAGCATGGATTGGGCATATGACATGCCCAGCGAACGGGCCGCTTCCGTTTGTCCGCGGTGGATGGATTGGATGCCGCCTCTGACAATTTCGGTAACGTATGCGCCGGCAAAGCAGGCCAGCGACGCCACGCCGTACCAGAAGGCCGGAAGGTGTCCCAGTCCATAGGTGATCAGCAGGTCATTGATCACGGTTCCCAGAACAAAATACCAGATCAGGATTTGCACCATCAAAGGCGAGCCGCGGATGATCTCGACATAGATGATCGAGGTCCATCTCAAGGCGGGATTGGATGAAATGCGCATCAGGCCGCCGATGATGCCGATTATCACCCCTAAAATGGTTGCAGTCAAACTGATTTGGAGCGTAATCCAGAGGCCGATAATCAAAAGACCGGGTTTCCACTCCGTGTAAGCCGCAAGGGGTTCGTATTCGGAGATTTTTTCTCCCTGCTCGACCACGACGCTGTCGGCCGGCACTGTATATGATTTGCTGCCGGCCACCCCTTTTATTGTAATCACAGATTCTTCGCCGCTTGGGGTGATCGATGCGACTTCGCCATAAATATCAGAAGTAATCTCAATGGAATCTCGGTATGCAAAATAAATCGGGACCCGGTTCCAACGCCACACGTACTCAATTTTCTGGGTAGAATAGTAAAATACGCCAGCCGCCAATACGATAAAGACCCAGAAAATCCCCACCCACATATTGTAGTTGGCAGGTCTTAATGCGGGCTGCTTATTTTTCGATTTACCCATAACTTTTTTTTGTATTTAAAAAGTTTTCAGTTGATCGTGCTGCGCGGCAGAATTAAATGAAAATTCTCGATTTTCATTTTCTATTTTTAGTTCGGCCGGCCTGGCCTGTATCAGGCATGGCCGGCCGAGTTGGGTTTGAAATCCGGGTACGGGCGGTATTTACCGATTACTCGAGTTCCGCTTTCCAGTCGGTACCGATGATCCATTTTTTGAACAGCCTCTCATAGAAACCGTCGCCTCTGGACTGTCTCAAGAAATTGTTCAGAAAGTTCAGAAAATCCGGATCACCCTTGTTGATGGCCCAGGCCAGCGGCTCATAGGTGAAGGGGTCGCTCAGAAAAACGGTTTTACCCTTGCCCTGGCTGCCATACAGAAACCCGCAGAACGGCAAGTCATATACGAGGGCATCTGCTTTACCGTTGATCACTTCCAAGCCGGCTTCGGCTTCGGATTCAAATGCTTTGTAGGTGGCTCTGGGCATAAATTTTTTAATGGCCTGTTCGCCGGTGGTGCCCAGTCTGGAAGTCAGGATGTATTTGGGGTCGTTGAGGTCCCGATAGTCCTTTACCGTTCCTTCATGTTTTTTATTCAACAGGATGGTCTGGCCCACCACGATGTAAGGATTTGCAAAGTTTATTTTTAGATTCCTTTCCTGAGTGATGGTCATGCCCCCCATGATGATATCGAATTTGTCGGTCATCAGGGCCGGAATGATGCCGTCCCAGGCGGTGTTGACCGGTACGAATTTTACCTTCATGACTTTGGCCAACCGGCGGCCGTAATCCATGTCAAAGCCGATAAATTTCCCTTTTTTATTGGTCATTTCAAACGGGACATACCCGGACTCAAAACCGACGCGCAGTTCACCTCTTTTGAGGATTTTTTCAAGGGTCGATTTTTTGGCGAGATTGATATCAGCACCAAACACCGCTGTGCTGAAAATTATACCGATTGCAAATAGAGCAGCCAAACCCAATAAAAATACCTTTTTCATGCTCAACCTCCTTGTGATTTGATTAAATTTTGCGTTTAGGAACCTGGGCGATAATACCCACTCCCATACGCTGCACTTGATAAGATTTTTTTCTTCGTTGTGTAGTTTTTTGTCCGCCTCGATGCGTTTTCTTTTAAACGATGAATACTTATCATAATCGTTATAAATGGCAAGTCGTTTTTTGAAATTGGGTTTTGAAAATCAAAGCCGTTCATGCAATAAACTATGTTCACACAATTGGAGATATGATGGTAAAATCATTTATGATAGCTATTTTAGAAAACACTACGGGATGTCAAATAATATTGACACCCCCGGATGAGGTTGGATAAGACATCAGTAACGGTGAGTCGATTCATTTTAATCTTTGAAACGTATTTATACGGAGGCATCCATGTCGAGTAAAAAAGCGCCTAAACTGGAAGATATTTTGAAACATCCTAAAGTGCAGGAAATTACTGACAATACGAATGCTGAGCTGCTTGAAAGAAGGCAATATTCACCCCCGCCCTGCAGCGTGCTTTCCAAAAAATATACGCTGCTTATAGAGGCGGATCAGTATAAATTCACGGTGGATAAGGAAGCGCAAAAACAGTTGCCCCATATTATCGACAATAAGATTCAAAAGATCGTCGGCCTTAAAACGGCCGATGAAACCTTTGTCCAGGAATATTGTAAAAAGCGCAATATCGGAGTTGTCTTTTCAGGCGGCCCCGCACCCGGCGGGCATAATGTCATCGCCGGCCTGTATGATGCCGTGAAAAAAGCCAACCGCAAATCCAAGGTTTATGGATTTTTGGTCGGACCGGATGGAATCATCGAAAATGAAGCTGTTGATCTCAGTGAAGAAGCGGTCGACGCCTATCGCAACCTGGGCGGCTTTACCCTGATCAAAACCGGCCGGACCAAAATCGACACCAAAGCGAAGGTGGGATTGTCCAAGGAGACCTGTAAAAAACTCAATTTGGATGCCCTGGTTATTGTGGGCGGTGATGATTCTAACACCAATGCTGCTTTTTTGGCCCAGGAAATGTTTGCAGTCGGCGTTCAGGTGATCGGCGTTCCCAAGACGATTGACGGCGATATCCAGGTCAGAGACGACTCCGGAAAAGTCCTGTGTGCCATGTCTTTTGGGTTCCATACCGCTGCCAGGGCGTTTGCCAATTCAATCAGCAATCTTTGCACGGATAGCAGCTCGGATGTTAAATATTGGCACGTCTGCAAAGTCATGGGCCGGGTGGCCAGCCACCTGGCGCTGGAAGTTGCTTTGCAAACGCATGCCAATCTGACCCTGATCGGAGAGGACCTGGCAGATTATATCGACGAAAACAGACTCAAAAAGGCGCACAAACAAGGTAAAGTCGATTACCATGCCTACGGCATGACCCTGCGGCACCTCTCACGGGTTATTTGCGATGCAATTCTTCGTCGAGCTGCGGCCGGGAAAAACTACGGCGTAATTGTCATCCCCGAAGGTGTCCTGGAGTTTATCAACGAGATTCAGGTTTTTATCATTAAACTGAACACCATCATCGCCGAATACAACCAGACACACGATAAGGATTTCCATTCGTCCTTTGCGCTGCTTGATGACAAGCTGGAATATTTAAGGAGGCTTGCCCAGCGGTCGCGGGAGGACTTGAGGTTTACGCTCTGGAATACTCGGGATGATGACCTGTTTAACGATATTCCCGCTTTTTTCCAGGAGGGCCTTTTAATGGAAAGGGACAGTCATGGCAATTTCCCCTTTTCTCAGGTTGAAACCGAAAAAGTTTTAATGGATCTTGTAAAAGATTACCTCAACATTTTAAAAGAGCAGGGACGTTACCGACTGGGAGTCAAGCGAACATATTATCAAAAAATAATCGCCCAGGCGGAGTTGGATCCCGATAGGTTTGGCGCCGCGTTATTTGAAAACTATGGGCAGAGTGAATTCCTGTTAAGAAAAACCTCGATTATTTCAGCAAAAACTTGCAAACAGGCCCTGGTAAAAGAGGGGTTGATAAAAAAAGACGATGAAATTCCGGTAGCTGTTGATAAAATTTATAAAAAATCGGTTCCGGCGTTTAAGACCCAGATTCATTTTTACGGTTATGACGGCAGAGGCAATGATCCAACCCGATTTGATTGTATCTATACCTATAATTTGGGGCTAACCGTGTTTAGCCTGATTGCCAACGGCGCTACCGGGCAAATGGCGGCTATCCGAAATCTGGAGAAAGATTTTTCAAAATGGGAACCGATCGGGATTCCGATTGCCCCGTTGATGCATCTCGAGGAGCGCAAAGGCAAGCTGGCGCTTGTTCTGGAAAAAAGTATCGTCGATGTCAATTCGGTTGCGTTTCAGGTGGTTAAGGCCAACCGGGAGAAATGGCTGGCCGTGGACTCGGATGAGGATCACTTTAGAAGACCGGGTCCCATCCGGTTTACCGGTAGGAGTGAAGAAGATAGACCGATTACACTCGAGTTAAATGCACTGGCGAGTCAACGACCACCCGCCTAGCGGGTGGCTTGAATTTTCGGTCATCGGCCGGAGAAACAAGCGAACTAAGTTCTTTTAATCTTAGTAATATTGGGCTTCCAGGCGACTTCTTTCCTCGGCATTGATGATTCCCAAATCTACGAGAAGATCGCCGATACCGGCCTCCCGCAGGTGGTCTATTTCCATGATGACCGCAGGCTTTTTATGTTTTATGCTGTAAAAAGTGTAATGCAGGTGCAGAGAACTTTTCTTTAACAGATGCACCTCCGCGCCGTTGAATATAATATGATTACTCATAACAAAATATACCGCCGCCGCCAGGATCGCAATGAGTATATATTGCTTAATTCTTACATTCATTATAGTACCTTGTTTATTCAGTTTAAAAAGGGCTGAAAAATCGATATGGTTAATCTGACAATAAAAATTTTATCAAAATGAGGCTATTTCGTCAATATTTGCAGAACCGATCTCAAAAATGCGTCTAAGTGCCCAGGGCTGCGTTGTCCCGCCTGAGTTGAAATACTCACGTACTCCGTGTACGCTCCGTTTTCAATTCGCGGGACGCCTTGCCCTGAACCCTTATCCACTATTTTTGAGATAGGTTCTAGATTTCGGCAGGCTCTTTTGAGATTTAATTTCTTCCGGCAGAGGCACCATGAATAAATTCAAAAAGCTTTTCCGCAATCGGGTTGATATGGCCGATTATATGGTGCTGACCGGCATCTTTCTGGGGGCTTTATACTGGGCCCTGGAGTCTCTTTTAAATGTTTTTTCTCCAGAAGAAATCAGCTTTTATGAAGAAATATTCGGACCGAATATCAGTGAGGTCTGGCCCCGTTTAATCGTATTTTGTCTTTTTTTGATGTTTGGTTCTCACGTACAGTTTACCATTAATGAACGCAAAAAAGCAGTGGAGGCTTTAAAAGAAAGCGAGGAAAAATACCGAAGCATTCTCGAAAGCATCGAAGAAGGCTACTATGAAGTCGATTTTGAGGGGTATTTCGTTTTTGTAAATGATTCAATCAGCAAAACATTAGGAGTCCCCAAGATAGATCTAAGATTCATGAACTTTTGGGATTTTATGGACGATGAGAATGCCGGGCTGGTTTATGAAACATTTTTGGAATGTCGGCGCACCGGCAAACCGGTTAAAGCCTTTGACTGTGAGTTTAATATCGATGGCGCCACATTGTATATTGAAGCCTCGGTTTCTTTGTTGCGGGATTCAAAAGGCCTTCCAATCGGATATCGCGGGGTGCTGCGGGACAGAACCGAAAAAAAGAAAATGGAAATGGACTTGTTGGAATCTTACCGTAAAGTTCAGGAGGCGCGAACCGCAACAATCCTGGGCCTGGCCAAGCTTGCCGAGTACAGGGATGAAGGTACCGGCACCCATCTCGAAAGAATCCGGGAGTATGCGCGAATCATTGCACAGGAACTTTCCATGAATCCCAAATTTAGCGACCGCATCGATCAGCAATACATTGACGATATTTATCAATCTTCCATTTTACATGATATCGGCAAAGTCGGTACCCCGGATGCATTGCTGCTAAAGCCCGCTAAGCTTACAACAGAAGAGTTTGATATAATTAAACGCCATACGCTCATGGGAGGTAACGCAATAAAGTCCATCGAATCACAGATTGAGGGCCAATCCTTTCTGGCGATGGGAAAAGAAATTGCTTACAATCATCATGAAAAATGGGATGGCTGCGGATATCCACGGGGGCTAAAAGGAGAGGCGATCCCTTTGTCTGCCCGTATTGTTGCCTTGGCAGATGTCTATGACGCACTGACAACCAAACGGTTTTACAAAGAAGCTTATTCGCATGCGAAAGCCAAGAATATGATAATCGAATTAAAGGGTAAACATTTCGATCCGGAGGTTGTGAATGCTTTTTTAGCTGTGCAAGAAACCTTTAATCATGTGCGCAAGGAAATGCTCAAGGGGGAATCAGATTTGATCCGACAGCTACCGGCTCAGGCGATCGGCAGGTAAATTCGATCTGAACTGATGTCGCGCGATTTTCTAACAGGCTCAATCCGCCGGAGGCGGCCCCATCTAAAACGGTGACCTGCTATTTTTGAGATATGCTCTATCAGACTATCTCAGAAGCCCCGGGATCACATACGTTTAATTTCGATATTCCCAATCTAAGCCTTCCAGATTTATCCAAATTCTTGTCATTATTAAAAAATCCATTCAAGTGTCTCCCCGATCTTGCCGATATATTAACCAGATTTCAAGTAGATAGGCCGGTGATTATTTTAGCGGTGCCCGGGCGAAATGATCTTCTTCCGAATTTTAGAGATTACAAATCAAATCGTATCGTTACATACCCGGACACCGTTTATGACCGCTTGAGGTCGCCTTGCTATCGTTCCGGCCATGCTAACAGATCCACTGGAGATTAAGGACCATAACAGTGGGCCAGGATTGAATTGTTCATATGACCGACTTTGGGCCCCAAAAATTCGGCAAGTATCAACTGTTGGACAAAATCGCTGCAGGCGGTATGGCCGAATTGTATCGTGCCAAAGTTATGGGCGATTATGGCTTTGAAAAGCAGGTTGCCATAAAGAAGATATTGTCGCATCTCTCCGATGAGGGCAATCTGGTTAAGGCCTTTATTGATGAGGCCAAACTCGCTGCGCTGCTTCAGCACGAGAATATTGTTCAGATTTATGACTTTGGAAATATGAATGGCGAATACTTCATCGCCATGGAATACCTTTTTGGCAAGGATCTTCGCAAGTTGACATACAAGGCCAAAGAAAAAGGCCTTCCTTTTGACCTGGGAAACGCCCTTTACGTTATTTCGCGCGTTTGTGCCGGGCTCGATTACTCTCATAACCTTAAAGATTTGCAGGGTAAGCCGCTCAACATCATCCACCGTGATATCAACCCCCAGAATATCTTTATTACCTATGAAGGACAGGTAAAAATTATTGATTTTGGCATTGCCAAGGCCGCCAGTCACAATAGCACAACCCACGAGGGGCTGATTAAGGGTAAACTGGCCTATATGTCACCCGAGCAGGCCAACGGCCAAACGATTGATCACCGATCCGACATCTTTTCCAGCGGAATCATTCTTTATGAACTGCTGGCCGGCCAGCGCATGTTTCAGGGTGAAATCATGCACATCTATACCCAGGTGCGTGATGCTGTCTATGAATCATTGGAAAGCCTGCGCCCGGATCTACCCGCTAACCTGCATCAAATAGTACAGCAAGCCCTGGCCAAGGATGCTGAAGAACGCTATCAGAGCGGCGGGGAAATGCTTGCCGATCTGGAAGAATGCATCTATCAGCTTTCTTTCCGACCGAATGCCCGGAAATTTGCTAACAGTGTTAAAGATCTTTTTAAGCAAGAATTTGCAGCTGAAGAAAACGCATTATTTACCAACACTCAGATTTATGCTGACGGGGCCACCGATTTTGATAAAGAATCAACTGCGGACGAACCGACGAACAATAGCACCATTGTTCTCACCGTTCCAAAAATTTCTGAGCAATTACGACCCAACATCTGGCGATTCGGATTGGTGGCCGCTATGGTCATCATTGGCTTTATGTTTGACCTGAGCTTGACAAAATTACCATTTACTCCATCTGATCGTTCAGTTGCAGCGTATTCAATAGAATTGCCGTCGCCGGCGCGGACCAGGAACCCCACCGAAGATAAAATTGAAGCGGCCAAAGCCGCCCTCCAGACCAAAGAGTTTTCTCTGGCCCTGGCGTTATTTGAAGAAGTTTTAAGCGCTGATCCATCTTTGGAAAAAGAGATTGCCGATACTTACTCAGCGGCGCTGCAGGGTCTTGCAGCCCATTTGATGCCTGAAGATCCTGATGCGGCTAAGCTCTATTTGCTAAAAGCATTGGACCTGGACCCCGCGAGTATATCGATATTATCCAAGCTCGGATATATTTACGTTCGCCATAACGATTATCCGCATGCCGTTGAAACCTATCAAAAAGTCGCCGAACTCGATCCAGGACGGGCAGACACCTTTTTTAACCTCGGATACATCTATGCGGTAACCGAAAACTATTCTAAAGCAAAGGAGATGTATTCCCGGGTGGTTGAACTGGCGCCGGAATATCTTGATGAGGCCCTGTATAATCTGGCAATGGTCCAGGCCCAACTTGGCGAACGCGATAAGTGCATCAAAAGCTTGAAGCAGGCCATTGAGATCAATCCAGCTAACGAGTCAGCTTTAGCTTATTTAAAGCAACTAAAGGAAAAGAAGGAGTAAATCCCATGACGTATTTTATTCGGAAACTATTTCGAACCGGAATTATCGGGGCCTTTATCGTGTTAATACTTTTTGGCTGTGCCAGTGTTAAAGAAATGGACGTCGGTCAAAAATACGAGGCTTCCAAATCATGGTTTAAAGAAAAATGGAACGCTATGGGATCCAAGTCCTCATCTTCAAAGGATACGCAGACATCCTTGAAGCCGCATGATCAAAACCGCAAGTATCTTGTTTACGAAACCCAGTGGTCCTATGAGACGCTTTCCGGCATTGCGGAATGGTTTACAGGGAATGCGAATAATTGGAAAACGCTTGCCTCGGCCAACCCAAAGGTCAGGCCCAATCACATTGCCGCGGGCACCATGATTCTCATACCGGTTAAGCTGGCAAAGAACCGTAAAATTCCAACAGAGGCTTTCGCAAACGAACAGCGCCCGAATTATTTTAAGCACAAAGTGCAATGGTCCGGAGAAACACTGTCTTTAATTGCTAAATGGTACACGGGTCGTTATGGAAACTGGAAAGCTCTGGCCAAGGTAAATCCTGGCCTGAATCCAAATCGAATTGTGGTCGGAAACATTATAAACATCCCCACTGAAATGATGAAATCTAAAGAGCCTTTGCCCCGTAAGGTTGTCGCCAAATCTCTGTCCAGTTATTATGCGCATACGGTTCGAGAACCGGATGAGAAACTGAGCGATATTGCGAAGTGGTACACGGGGATGGCGGGGAACGCCAGGTTGCTGGCAAAGGCAAATCCGGATATTGATCCTGAGTTTTTGCTGGTTGGCAATGAAATCTTTATTCCGTCGCGCTTGCTCAAAACCCGCAAACCCTTGCACCAAAAATCGATTCAGGCTTCTACGTCCAGAGCCTTAAAGAAACCTTCTGTATCCAAAGAACCCACTCCGGCACCTCCAGCTCCTACGCCAAAGAAAATGAAACTATTTGGGCCCAAGAAATTTCCTGCCAACTAAAGCGTATTAACAAATGAGCTAAAATTAAAAATGATCTAAAATGCCTAAAATTATGGTTTCGTTCGCGCTCCGTCTTTATTAGAACGTTTGTCAGAATAACGTTCCGATAGCAGTGGTTTTTTGAATCTTTTTTGGGTTATTAATAACGTCTAATATTGCTGGGCCCAAACGCTCTAATAATATAGCGGTTGTCATGTTTATTATAATTTCAGTCTGTTAAACGTTATATTGTCGCCTGTTAGAAAATCCGGCAAACGGAACATATTTATGACAACCGGTATAATGAATTATTATTCAGTCGTTATTTTTAAGTTAATATTTCCATTTTGAAAGTTCTATTTTTAATTTTAAATAAATTATAAGCATAATTATTTGAAATTAAAAATAAATAATTTTTTTATATATTCTGTGGAATTATGGAATTTTGCTTGACAGGTAAGCAGTGTCTTTGTTAGATGAATGAATATTCATTCATTTTGTATACTCAACGTTGACGAGGAGGTTATCATGCCAAGAAAGATCAGTTCTGCTGCCGTGATTGGCTCGGGAATCATGGGGGGAGGTATTGCCGCGCTGCTGGCCGGAGCCGGCATAAAAACGTTATTATTGGATATTGTGCCGCTGGATTTAAAGAAGGAGGAAAAAAAAGATCCGCTGGCACGTAACCGGGTCGTAAAGGCCGGTCTGGATGCAGCCTTGATGATGCAGCCGGCGCTTTTTATGACTCCCAAAGATGCCGCCCTGGTTACGATTGGCAATTTAGAGGATGATTTTGAAAAGATTGCAGACTGCGACTGGATTGTCGAGGTCGTTGTTGAAAACCTGAAGATTAAGCAGGATCTTTTAAAACGAATTGAGCCGGTTTGCAAGAAAGACACCATTGTTTCTACCAATACTTCCGGTATTCCTTTGAGCGCCATGTCCAAGGGTTGCCGCAAGGAATTTAAAAAGCGGTTTCTGGGAACCCATTTCTTTAACCCGGTGCGGTACATGAAGCTGCTGGAAATTATTCCCGGTCAAGAAACCCTGCCTGAAATTCTTGAATTTATGGCAGACTTTGGGGAACGGATTCTGGGCAAAGGTATTGTGTGGGCTAAAGATACGCCCAATTTTGTCGGCAATCGGATCGGAGTACAGGGAATAGTAAAAGTCATGCAACTAATGCTTGAGGAAGGGATCAGCATTTCGGAGGTGGATGCCCTGTTTGGCCCGGTTATGGGCAGACCCAAAACCGGCATGTTTAAAACAGCCGACATTGTGGGTCTGGATACGTTGGCCCATGTGGCCAAAAACACTTACGAGCTGATCGAAAAAGATAAGGATCGCGAAAGCTTTGTCCTGCCGGGTTTTGTAAACACCATGATCGAAAAGAATTTGCTGGGTAAAAAAAGCCAGAGCGGATTTTATAAAACCGACCTTACGCCGGACTGGCAGAAAATCCGCAAAGTGATCGACCCGGCGACATTCGAATATGAAGAGGCCCAAGCCCCTGAATTGCCCTGCTTGGCGGCAGCTCAAAAAGCGAAGACCCTGCCGGAAAAGATGCAGGCCATTGTATATGGTGAAGACAAGGGCGCCCAATTTGCCTGGAAAGCGGTTGCCAATAATCTGATTTATGCCGCCAACAGGCTTCCGGAAATTTCCGATACGATTGTGGATATTGACAATGCCATGAAGTGGGGCTTCAACCTGGAAATGGGTCCTTTTGAAACCTGGGATGCCATCGGCCTGGAAGCCTCTGTTGCGCGCATGCAAAAGGACGGATTTGATGTGCCGGGCAAAATCCAAAAGATGCTCAAAACCGGGCACAGCTCTTTTTATAAAACTGAAAAGGGTACTGTTTTATTCTTCGATTTTGAGTCCCAAAATTATAAAGAGCATATGGTTAGCAAAAATATCGTTTCTCTGGCATCCTTGAAAGCCAATGCAAAGGTTGTTACAACCTCTGATTCCGCGACCTTGATCGATCTTGATAACGGCGTCTACTGCCTGGAGTTTCATACCAAGCTGAACTCTTTGGATCAGCAAATCGTTGAAGCCATTCATGAAGCCGCCGAATATGTTGAGACCGAAGGAACCGGATTGGTCATCGGCAATCAGGCCGGCGGCATGCCGGGTGCATTTTCGGCCGGTGCCAATCTGGCTAATGTGGTTAGCGCTGCAAAGGCGAATCAGTATGCGGGCATCGAAATGATGGTCAAAGACCTGCAATACGGACTTCAAAAACTCCGCTATGCCTCATTTCCTGTCGTAACGGCACCTTATGGATTAACGCTTGGCGGCGGCTGCGAAGTCTGCCTGGCCTCTGACAAGATTGTGGCCCACGCCGAACTTTATATGGGTCAGGTGGAAATTGGAGTGGGACTGATCCCCGCCGGCGGCGCCTGCTTGAATCTCATGAAAAAATTCTTAAGTTCACTGCCCGATGTGGTGACCGATTTTGATCTGGCCAAATTTTTTCTGCCGGTGTTTATGGCCATTGCCATGGCCAAAGTTTCCACATCGGCCGCAGATGCCCGGGCCAACGGATTTTTAGGACCTCGCGATCGAATCATCTTTAATCGAGACTATCTCATCGCCGAGGCTAAAAAAGATGTTCTAAAGATGGTCGATGAAGGCTATGCGCCGCCGCGCAAAAGAAAAATAAAAGTACTGGGTCAGGCTGCTCAGGGCATGGTGAACGCGGAAATATCCAATATGCTGAGCGGCAAGTTTATCTCCGAGTATGATGCCTTTCTGGCCAAAAAGATTGCCTATGTCATCGGCGGCGGGGATGTGCGCGACAACGCCGAAGTCGCAGAAGATGTGATTTTGACGCTCGAACGCGAAGCCTTTATGGAACTTTTAAAAGAAGAAAAGACTCTGGCGCGCATTGATCATATGCTCACTACAGGTAAACCCCTTAGAAACTAAAAACAGAGTCACAGGACATCAAAAAATTTTGCAAATAAATCCGAAATGGTGCGGGGGTTACAGCAAGTATAAAATACGAATATCGAATCTCGAAATTCGAAACAAATCCTAAATCCAAATGTCCTAATAATCAAAACAATGGACACACAGATACTCAAGACTTCGTAATGTTTCGGTCATTTGAATTTTGGTAATTCGAAATTGTTTCGACCAATTTAATTAAATTCGGCGTGCTTCGGATTTGGAGATTTTAATAAACACAACTTAGCCTTTTTAATTTAGGGAGGGTAATAAAAATGAGAGATGCGTATATCGTTACATCGATAAGAACCCCGGGGTGCAAGCGCAAAAAAGGGGCGTTTAAGGATACGCGGCCGGAGGATCTGCTGTCTTTTATTCTGACTGAGGCCGTTGAAAAAACTGAAAATATCGAAAAAAAACATGTGGAAGACATTATGATCGGATGCTCCTTTCCGGAAGCTGAGCAGGGGCTTAATATCGGTCGGATTGCTTCCCAGATTGCCGGCTTTCCGGTTGATGTAACCGGCGCCACCGTCAACCGCTTTTGCGCTTCCGGCTTGGAAGCCATTTCTCAATCCGCTTTACGGGTGATGGCCGGTTGGTCTGATATCGTCATCGGCGGCGGCCTGGAATCCATGACTTATGTCCCCATGGGTGGTAATTTCCCACGTCCGCATCCGCAATACACCCAAAAAATGGCTGATTTATATGCATCCATGGGCATTACCGCTGAAAATGTGGCCCATCGGTATAATGTGGCCCGGGAACCCCAGGATGAATTTGCCTATCAATCCCAGATGAAAGCAGCCGAGGCCAAAAACAAAAAGCTATTTAAAGAAATTGTGCCCACACCGGCTACCCGCTATGTTAAACAGGAAGGCGGGACCTATAAAAAAGAAACCTTTTTGCAGGATTTTGATGACGGCATCCGGGAGGATACGACTGTGGAGGGGCTGGCCAATCTGAATCCGGTATTTGCCGCCGGTGGAACCGTTACCGCCGGGAACTCATCTCAGATGACCGACGGTGCCGCAGCCAGCGTTATTATGAGTGAAGGCAAAGCCAAAGCCCTTGGTGTCAAACCGATAGCCAAATTTAAGTGCTATACCACTGTGGGCTGTAAACCGGATGAAATGGGCATCGGGCCGGCCCTGGCCATCCCCAAACTGCTGAAAATGGCCGCAATGGATTTAAAAGAGGTCGGCCTGTTTGAAATCAACGAAGCCTTTGCCTCCCAGGCCCTTTACTGTATTGATGAGCTTGGAATCGATAAACAAAACGTAAATATCCATGGCGGCGCGATTGCCCTGGGGCATCCGTTGGGATGCACCGGCGCCAAGCTGTGTGCGACCCTGCTCAATAACATGCAGGAACGCGGTGTCAAATACGGCGTGGAGTCCATGTGTATCGGCGGTGGTATGGGTGCGGCTGCGTTATTTGAGCTTTATGAATAGCTCTGGAATTCATATTTGATGAATTTGTAAAAAGTCGAATTCATCACGTGTTTGGTGTTTGGTATGAAATAGATGATGCTATATCGGCATGTTAGAATACTAAACACTAAACACCAAATACAAAACACACTCGTAAAAAGGTTGCTTTTCTGACTTTTTACGAGATTATCAAAGCGGCGCTTCAGTTTTTAATCGTACTCGTCGTCGTCCTCGACATTATATCTAGTTAAATTGCGATGATGCAGTCCGTTGAGCATATTAGAAGCCATCTCAAAAATAGGATTTTTGTTCAAGATCGCGGCGGAGCCGAGCTTCAAACCGCAGGCATACTGTTGAATTTCGAGGATTTGAAACGAGGCCCCAACAAAGATATTGGGGCAAAAGACATTTTTGAGATGGCTTCTATCCAGTTTCTGCAGATATGACCTGTACAAAGACCTGCTTGTTTTCCCAATTCGTTTCTAAAAGACCGGCAACACCTGTTTTCTCATCATCCAAATGAATTGAAATGCAGGCGGCTTTTAAATCTTCCAGGTTGCACAGCGCAAAATTCTGAAATGTATTCCCATCAATCATAATTCCATTTTTCAGAAACGCCGGTCCCAGCTCTTTAGCGACCATATTAAAAAGCTTCAGGATGATCTCTCCGTCGCCTTTGACAACGGAAGCCTCTGTTTTTGAGTACGTGATGGTGTTGCGCAGGGATGCATAAAATCCACCCTTGCGAAAAGTCACACCCACGAGACCCGGCATGGCGGCTGATAGGGCCAGTTTTGAGCCATTTTCAACCCAGGCGCTATCCACATCATCCACTGATTTGCCGTCCAAAAAAATCGTCTGGATTCTATTGTCGACATAATCCCCGGAAATACCGAGGTGCTGGCAGAGCAATTCCCGGATGGTGAGACACGTTTTGAATTGAAGCTTGAAGCCGCCTTCCGTGAATTTCAAAAAGCGGTAAATCAGACTGGCGTCAACGCATATACGAATGTGCGCGATTGCCGACTTATCAGGGACCTTTGGGGGATTGATTCTTGGATGGACGGAATTCATCATAAAAAATTACTCGAGCAGCTTTTCTTGACGTATCGTTGAAAAATAAACTGAAAAAATGGGGAGCCTCGCGCAGAGGCTCCCCAATGCGTTGCTACGGCATTTAGCGGTTACCAGTTATGGACCTGGTCCAAATCTTCGTCCGTGACCACAAATGTTTTGTTGTGGGGCGGTAGTTTTTCTTTTTTGAAGTACTCGGGCAACCGATCGTCCTTCTCCGTAAAACCAGCCCTGAAGTTAAAGTCTCTTTCCATTTTCAGAATCGTTTTCCCCTGTTCCATGAGGTCGTCGCCGGTGAGGCTTTGACCGGAAAAGGCGTTGAGCAGATCAACTAAAGCATCAAAGGTATCTGCCTGATCCAAAATTGCAAAGGCAATAAACAAACACATTCCGGTGGAGTCGGTGAGTATTGCGGTTGCGATTTGTAGGTTTCGTGCGAGCTCTATCTGCCCTTCCGCTTTATGAGGATCGACCGTTCCGCCCACATCAAGGATATTTGCCGTTACGGCATAACCGGAGGTGTGATCGGCCCCCATAGGCGTTGTGGCATAGGTCACGCCGATGCCCTGAACGGTTCGCGGGTCATAGGCCGGCATGGCCTGCCCTTTGACCACCGGCACGCGTTCAATGCCGTAAGCTTTTCCGGTCACAGCCGCGCCGCTGCCCAGAATGCGTCCCAGAGGCGTTCCTTCGCCGACTTCCTTGACCAGATTGATAGCTGCCTGGGCATCGCCAAATTCGGCCACGCCGGCCTCCATGGCTACCGCTATGGTAGCGCCCATTTCAATCGTATCCAACCCGAAATCATCGTCCATGCGATCCAGCTGAGCAATGGCATCCAGGTCATCGATGCCGCAGTTGGCACCGTGGGCCCAGACGGTTTCATATTCGGGTTGTTTGGTCACATACTGGCCGTCTTTGTCATAAAAAGTGCCTGAGCAGCGAATGATACAGCCCTTGTGGCAACCGTGAGTTGAAGCGCCTTTGCCACCGCGGGCGTCTTCCAACTCAGCCTGGGTTTCCCCGCTGATATTGCTGGCGCCTTCAAACTGGCCTTTTAGAAAGTTATTTGTTGGGTACGCACCGGCTTCGTTGATAACATTGGTTAACACGTTTGTTCCGTAGCTCGGAAGCGCTTCACCGGTAAGGGCGTTTTTTTTCAGCCCGGCGACCCAGGCTTTGTTAGCTTCTTTGAAGGCATCCGGGTCCTTTGGCTGCCTCATCTTCATCCCGGCGTCATCGAGTACAATAACTTTGACGCCTTTTGAACCCATGACAGCGCCGACACCACCGCGGCCGGCATGGCGGGTGGGCCTTTGTTCCATGTCCGTGCAGGCCACAGTAGCGGCGGCCATTTTCATTTCACCGGCCTTGCCAATGGAGATACAGGCAACTTTTTCACCGTGTTCGGTCTTGATTTTGTCGACCGTGTCATAGTTGCCCAACCCTTTAAGGCTGCCGGCGTCCGTAATTTGGACACCATCTTTATTAATCAAAATTTTATAAAGCGTGTCTTCCTGGGGCAGGCCTTCCAGCACGATTGCAGCATAACCCAGTCTGGCCAGAACCTGCGAAGCTTGACCGCCGGCATTGGCTTCCTTGATACCTCCGGTCAGCGGACTCTTGCAGCCCACGGATAAGCGGCCGGACATTGCCGCCGTGGAGCCGCTTAACATTCCCGGAGCGATTACTATCTTGTTATCTTCACCCAGCGGATGACATAACGGAGGGACTTCTTTTGAAACGATGGCCGATGTCAACCCGCGGCCGCCAAAACCGGCATAATCTCCCACGGCCTCGCTGTTAACAGCAGGACCCCCATCTGCACCCATGTTGATTCTTAGGATCTTGTCCATGTGTACCTCCTTTTTTTGAATGAAAATGATTAAGCCCTATAGATCTGCCAGGCCGGGCTAAAACGAGTGAAAGCTTCAAGATGTGTCAGATATCCTAACCTTAAATTGCATATTCGCAATGAACTGCATTGTCAAGCCTTTTGGCGGTTATTGCTTGCAAAGATCACTAAAAAACCACTATATGTATCCAGCATCTTGTATCGCGTAAACATTTTGTCCTGTACTTAAAAACGGAAGGCTAATCTCATGAGAATTTTTAATTTTCCGTCGCGCTCATCCGAACAACGCGTTGCCCGAATTGTCAACCGCGGACTTGCATTTGAAAAAAAAGATATCGCTGCGGTCACCCGAATCTGTGAAAGTGTCCGTAAGCGCGGTGATCGAGCGCTCATTTCCTATACCAAACGGTTTGATTCAACGCGCATTTCAGTTAAATCGATGCGGGTGTCCAAGAAAGAATTCGCAGATGCGGCCAAAAAGGTCGAACGGTCCTTTACCCGGGCTCTGAATCGCGCGGCTTCGAATATCAAACGCTTTCATGCGCAGCAGCTGCGCAGATCGTGGATGCAAACCGATCGGCCCGGCACCTTGCTGGGTCAATTGATCAACCCCGTCGATGCCGCCGGGGTCTATGTGCCCGGTGCCAGGGGCGGTAAAACGCCGCTGGTGTCCTCGGTGCTGATGGGCGTGATACCCGCCAGGGTTGCAGGCGTCAAAAAGATCGCTATCGTCACTCCACCGACAAAAGGCGGCGGTGTAAGCCCGCACCTGTTGGTGGCTGCAAAAAAGGCCGGCGCCGACGCCGTTTTTAAAGCCGGGAGCGCCTGGGCGATTGCCGCCCTGGCCTATGGAACCGAAACCATCCCCAAAGTTGATGTCATTGCCGGCCCCGGTAATCTTTACGTCACGCTTGCCAAGAAAATTTTAGCCGGCATCGTCGGTATCGATATGATTGCCGGGCCCAGCGAGATTCTGGTCATTGCCGATGAGAGCGCCCGGCCGGATTTTATCGCGGCCGATCTGCTTTCCCAGGCCGAACATGATGTCCTATCCTCGGCCTTATTAATTACCGATTCACAAAAGTTGGCCAATGCAGCCGTCAGGGAAATTAAGGGACAGCTTGCAAATCTACCGCGTGCGGAAATTGCCAAAGAATCGCTGGCCAAGTATGGGGCCGTAATCGTTGTCCGGAATATGGGTGTTGCCATCGAACTGGCCAACCGCATCGCTCCGGAACATCTTGAACTTCAAATAAAAGACCCTTTTGAGATGGTAGGGAAAATCCGCAACGCCGGCGCTATATTTGTGGGCGACTATACCCCTGAGCCGGTGGGGGATTACATGGCCGGACCCAACCACGTGCTTCCCACGGCGGGAACTGCCCGATTTGCCTCGGCCCTATCGGTGGATAATTTCATCAAAAAGACCAGCCTGATTCATTACACCCCAAAGGCTTTTAAACGTGAGGCACCGGACATTATTCGCCTGGCGGAAATCGAAGGATTGGGAGCGCATGCAAGATCGGTAAAGGTGCGATTATAAAAATGGGTATTATTGAATTTAATCGAAATTAATATATACGTGTTGCTGCTTCTTGCTACGCACTCTGATTTCTTGGGTGTTGGCGTTCTTACCTACTAACTCCTAGCTCTTCTTGTCTCTGGGAAATTCTCTGAGTGAGTTCGTCAAGAACTGTTCGCTCGTACTTCAGCTTTTCGAGCTTCTCCTCATCCATTTCTTTCATTAGGTCTAGCACGAATCCGGTCATTATATTACCTTGTTTTAGCCCAATATCATTAGGTGTTAGGCATTGGAAGTTCAGGTATTCGGCAGGCGATATGCTAAAAATGCCTAGACCGTTGAACTCGAGATTCTCACCAAATTGGTCTTTAGGAAACACAATGAACTTTAGTAGCGACTTGAAAGCAATTGAATATGAGAGGCTAAAGTATAGTGAAATATCTCCTTCGATTTGTTTCAAGATATCGATAATGGTTTTAATCTCGAAAGTTCCCAAAACACGACTTTCTGAAAGGTTATACTGCTCCAATAATAGTCTCCTAAATGATTCCACATCCTCAAAAGCTATTGTTGGTGCCTTGGGTGATATCTCTATATTTTGTGGCTGACCGCGAACGAACTTGTTGGGATCCAAGTTTTGCTCCGCACACCACTTATTAAATTTATTTTCCATGCTTTCGTTAGTTTGCTCAAGGTCGAGGATGGAAGCAAGGCTAATCGCAGATATGTTGTCATCTGTATATATCATGCGGACTATGGGTAATCCTCCAGCCTCAATATAGCGCTTGTTGAGCAAGTCACCATAATTTCTCATTATTTCATCGAAACGGTCGTCGGCTAAAATAACCATTATCGGTTTTTCAGAAGAACCCATAGGATCGAAGATTTCATCGCAAGCGCCAGTTAAGTCATGAAGCTCAAAAGCAGGTTTATTAATATCGAGTGGAAAGGCGTAGCCCCGGAAGTTTACTGCTTGGCTTTCTAATTTTTCCAGGTGGCTTTTGACAGCGCTGCGGAAGCCAGAATAATATCGAACCATTATCTTAGCTCGGCGGACGGCTTCACCGATGGGAACACTCTTGAACTCATCATCCTTGCAAAGGCTTTCAAATGTCTGCGTGCCCATGGCTGAGCCAACGGTAAGAAAGTACCAGCGAAACTCACATTTTTGTTCATTGGAATCCTGGACAATAGGTCCAGATGGAGGGGAAGTGATTGAGGCTTTAATTTTCTCAGTCTGAGTAGATTTTACAGTTTCTGATTGCCTTTCTCGGCTCTTCCTTTTTTCCCTGCCGAAGACACGATTAATAAGGCTCATGAGCTTTTCTCCTTATCGATTCAGAGGTGAAAACTTAAGCAAAGGTTAAAATGGGAATTCTGATTTCAATTTTTCGTTAATCTTCTGATAATCGATCCCTTTTTCATCTATCCAGTTTTTGAATTCTTCCCCGAACGCCTCGAAAACAATTTTGAACTTTTCGGTTTCACTCATATTTGTGTCAACAGAAACTTCTTTAAAGACCATTTCTTTTACTTCTCCGAGAAGTAGCAAAAGCCACGCCCTTACATCCCCTTCTGGAATCGTTTCAACAGTCTCCAATAAGATTCTTGCCTTCGTTTTTGTTACGTTCCTTATCTTTTTTGTTTTTAACCACCCCATCTTCTCCTCCTTTCATTAGTACTATAATTTAAGACCTCATATTCTTTATATAGTCAAATAGGGTAGCACAAAAAAATATAGACAAAATGAAGTCATAAAATATTCCAAAGATTAAAAACCCTAATCGTCAAATAAGAATAAGAGATGTCATTTCTCATCAGGCTCAACCATCTTTGGCCTAAATTCTTCAACCAGTTTTTCACTGCGTGGGCCAGTTCCAGCTGACCTAGGCATGTACTTTGCTGCTTTTTTGGCACAGGACGGGCAAAGCAGCCAGTCAGTGGTAGACCTGCGTACCAGGTCATTTTTCCATTGGACAACCGCTTGCGGGTTTGTCAAACCGTGAAGATTCATTTGTTTTATGAAACTCTCATCCGGCCCTAAGCCTTTCGAGACAACTTGTCGAAATTCTTCCGCTGTGTAAACGGTGCCCTCTTCGTATGATGTCATCCCTCCGCAGACGTCACAAGTTCCCATAAGACCCTCCTTTTTTTAATTTCCTATATTTATATGACACACTCCAATTGCCCCCTCATCATGAAAATCAAATGCGATAAGCTATCTGATCCCGTTGAGAGTCAAATTACAGTTAAGAGTAATTGATGGCTTTATTTTAAACGTCTATTAGCTTTAAATATTGCAACTGTCCAAACGCTCCACCCACAACGAAGCTCTTACCGTTTGATAAGGCGACGCAATCTAAAATTCCCTGGTCACCGCTAAACGTTGCGATGGCTGAACCATTGTTGAGGTCCCAAACAGTGACTTTACCATCATGGGTGCCGCTGATGGCTCGGCGTCCGTCTGGAGTTACAGCTACTGCGAAAATATATGCCTGATCGATTAAAGTGCGGATCTCTTCGGCCCGCTCAAGATCCCATATTTTCAGAGTACGGTCATAAGACCCAGATATGGCTTGCCGACCATCAGAAGTTACTGCTACCGCCCAGACCGCATTGGTATGGCCAGTCAAAGTGGCCAACTCGGTTTCTTTTTCAAGATCCCAGATTTTTAAAGTCATGTCCTTGGAACCAGAAATAATGCGTTTGCCATCTGGGGTCACGGCAACAGCACATACCCAGTCATCATGACCTAAAAGGGTTGTTAATGACCGGCCCGTCGAGAGGTCCCAAATTTTAATAGTCCGGTCTTTTGAACCCGAGATTGCGTGTCTGCCATTTGGGGTTACGGTTGCACACTGGATCCCATCTGTGTGTCCTCTCATCTCAAGCAACTCCTCACCCCGCTCAAGATCCCATAACTTTAAGGTGCCATCCAATGAGCCTGATATGGCATGACGGTCGTCGGGGATTATCGCTAATGAGCTTACTGTGCTCGTATGGCCGGTCAAAGTACCCAGCTCAGCTCTTTTTTCGAGATCCCAGATTCTTATTGTCTTATCCCTGGATCCAGAAACTGCCGTTCGGTCATCTGAGGTGACTGCAATTGCTGCCACCGCTTCGGTGTGACCTTTTTGAACGATCGGCTCCTCGATTCTACTGAGATCCCAAATCTTTAGAGTGAAGTCGCCTGAAGCAGAAACCGCCTTGCGGGAATCAGGAGTGACGACTACCGCCCAAACCCATAATAGATGGCCAGTTAATGTCGCTAGCTCGACCCGTTTGTTTAGATCCCAGATCTTCAATGTTCGATCCCTTGATCCTGAAATTGCCCTTTGGCCATCAGCTGTTATTGCTACAGCCTCAACTTCCTCGTTGTGCCCAGTCAACGTCCCTAATTCATTTCCGCTTTGTAAATCCCAAATCTTCAATGTTCGATCTAATGAGGCGGATATTGCCTGGCGGCCATCCAGCGTAACTACTACACTGGCAACTGCATCATTGTGTCCTGCCAGCGTGTGTAACTCCTTTCCATGGTTAAGGTCCCATATCTTGAGGGTCTTATCACTGGATGCGGAGACTGCCAATCGTCCATCTGGCGTTATCACCACCCCTTCAACACCTTTTGTGTGTCCGATCATTGTGTGCAATTCTTTTCTTTGCTCAAGATCCCAGATTTTAAGCGTATGGTCCCAGGAACCGGATACGGCCCGCCGGCTGTCAGGCGTTACCGCTACCGTTTCAACTAAATCGGTATGACCGCTAAGTGTCGCTAGATTTAATCCTCGCTCGAGGTCCCACACCTTAAGCGTCCGGTCTTTCGAACCTGAAATAACCCATCGGCCATTAGGCGTAACTGCTACGGCTGTCACGGCGTCAGTATGACCCCTTAGGGTTTGCACCTCTGCTCCATAGTCAAGATCCCAAACTTTCAAAGTACGATCTATAGAAGCAGAAACGACTTTACGACCATCCGGTGTTATCGCTAAACGGCCAACTCCGTCTGTATGCCCAACCAAAGTACTGAGCAAGGCAGCATTGGACGGAGTTTCTGATGGCATAAGCGGACACAACCAGGGAGCCACGTTCCACTTTCGTGCCTGCTCCACGAGCTTTTGCACATTGGGTAGATTAGAGAACATTAAACGGTTAACGATTTGTCCTGCCAACTGGGTGGGGTCTTCACTGAGAATATGTGCAGATCGCCTTATGGCATTGACAATCATATCAAGGCTTTCACTTTTGGATCCGGTTCTGAACCCTTCCTCGTAGTCTTCGATAAGAAAATGAGGAATTGCGGTGCAGGTCTTGGAATAGAGAAATTCTAAGTCCGTTAGAGTGGTCTCGAGATCATCCCATCTTTGTCCATGCGCTTGTTGAAACGGGAGTTCAGAGAGCTTCCGCAGGTTCATAAACTGTTTTTGTCCCAATTTGAGAGGCTGATTGTCAAAGTAACGTGCCAGTGCGGTATGACATTTTTTTCTATTTTCATTGATCAGGTAGTCTGTTTCCACTACTTCACGAAGCTCACGGTGATAAAAACCTAGTAGAGAAGCGCCATCGGCACTTAATTGGGCCAGGTAAGGCTCCAAGTCGGCGTACAGTCGAGACCAGACCGCCACTGGGAGTCTGTCTGCTTCGGGTGATTTAGGAAAACGCCGTCGAAAGTCGGTCATGGTTTCCTTGTCTGTCGAAAGAATATCAAGCATTTCATCTTCAGCAAGGCCATTCTTTGAGGCCGCCAGGTAGCTGAGGCTTCGGGTTAAGAATAGTTTGCCGTGATTGGCCTCACGAGAAAGCCGGGTGAATAAATTCCGAATGATACCCGGGATGCCCGGATTCAGGTTGACCGGCGAATCAAAAGACCGCCATTTGCGGGCTTCCTCAAAAGCTAATCTTAAATATAGTGGCAACCCGCAGGATTCAAAACCACGTAAAACCACGTTCTGTTGTGCTTCCTGTAGCGTTCGACCTGCATTTTTTAACCAGAGGTCCAGCAAAACCTGGGCCTCACCTGCCGGCATAGGTTCCAGCTCCAACAAACTTGAAGCTGATAGTTTAGATTGCAATATCGTAAGACACTCTCCGGGTAGAGAAGTAACCACCAGACGAACATTTACCGGTAATTCGGGCGGAACCCAACTCAGATTTCTGTCTGGGTTTCGCTGGTATAATTGATCAAGCGCATCGATAAATATAATCAGCTTTTTCTCCGGAGTAGCCAAAGACAACCGATCATTGAATATGCCGATAAGTCTTTGATAATCACTGGGTATGGCGGACTCATCGATCCCATAAGCTCGGCTGATCTGGCGACAGAGACTCATCAATAAAAGCAAATCATCCGAAGAGCCGGGAGTGGCTCCTATAAACCGAGTAATAATATTTGCATCAGAATGGACCCTTTGTGCTTCCAACATGGCTTTAGCCACCAAAGCCGTCTTGCCCGACCCCGGAGGACCATATACAACCAATGGTTGTCTGTTACCTTCTTGTATATAGTTGCCGATGGCAGTTAAAAAGCGCTTACGGCCGATAAAATGCTGATTGCGCTCACGGCCGAAAGCCTCATGGTCTACCTGCTCTTCCTGAACAGAGTCTACCTTTTTACCTCGTTCCAGCTCTTTTAGGATTACGCTCTTTAGTGTTTCATAGACATCTTCACATAGCTGTTCCAGATGATTGTAAGTGATCGCTCCATTCTCCCAGTTTGCCTGGTAGTTGTAAACGTTTCCAGGCAAGTGATTCTTCAGACGAATCTTCAGGCGTTTCAGAGCAAACCCCGCTTCTCTTTTCAGCAGGCCGTCTTCGTCAATATCGAGGAAAGGCTTTGCGCGTTTGTCATCAGGCAACCCTCGAATTTCTCGGATGAAAGCGTAAACATGCTCGTGAGCATCCGTTGCGTTAAATGCGCCTGCCACTATTTCCTGTTCGCAGGCAGAAGCCATATACTTTATATGCTGTTCTTCAGTTAATTGGAGTTTAGAGAGCGCTTCACGAAAGATTCTTCCCAGCTGCTGCTCTGTTTGGTTCCATGTCGCCTGCTGTCCTTCAATGGATTGATCTGCAGTGTTAACGATTTGGCTTTGAGGTTTAAGAACATAGACCGGGGGCAAGGCGTTATCATCGCAACGATACCAGAGAGCCAGTAATTCCCTTTCTTTTTTGTCTGTGATGCATGATTGAATCGATTCAAATTCCTCTGCTAAAATCAGAGCCGGAAGTGGGCGCCAACCATAACGGTCTCCAAGTAACACAATAAAGTTTGGGCGGGGAGTCAGCTTTTGGCAACGAGCTATTTCTCCCAGACATACCGGCATTGTCTGCTGGTCAACAGAAGCCTCCTCGCTCACGCCCCAACGCAAATCTATTGCCTGAAAGCGTGCTCCATGTGCTTCACTCAGAGCACGCAGTTTTGGAAAAACTCTCTCCTGCAGTGCGTTCCGCTCTATTTGAAGATCTTTAAAGGTGGAACTTACAAAGACTCTGAAAATCTTTCCCTTCTGTGACGTATGCAACAACTTTTCTGATGGCTGTTGTTTTGTAACCGTTTCAGATAATAGGGAGGCCTTCGTCGGCGATCTTCGACGCTGACGTTGCAACTCTTTCGCCCATTCGCTGACTATATTTACTGCTCTCTGTTGCGCACCTTTCTCGATAACATCATTTCCCGCAAGTCTTTTTGCCTCACTATACTCCGTTTCAGCTTTATCAACTTGACCTTTAACGTAATAAATTAGTGCAAGATAGTAATGCGCCTGCCCAGATGCTGAAGGGTCCAGTTTAGTGCTAAGCAGTAAATGTCTGAAAGCCGATTCAACATCCTGCTTTTCATAAAGGAGGTGAATGCCTATTGCCCTGTGTACCTGTGCTTGTTCAGGTATAGGTAAATCAGCAGTTATGTCTTTCTTAATCAATTGTAGAGAACCTTCAATATCCCCTGCTTCTACGAGTTTGAGGGCTTCATCGAAAAGCTTTTTTAATTCCTTTATTTTGGCGTCTTGGGATTGCATTTTCTTAGTTTATCAACTTTAAGTGTAATTCTTGGTTCGATGTCTAACTTGTTATCATGGCAGTAAATCGAAATAAGATATCGAAGAATATTTTTCATCTATTGCCCTAAAGTTCTCTGCAAAGCCAAAATTATTCGACTTGGCCCTTTCTAAAAGATTCTACCGGAAATCTGTTCAAGTTCATTAATGCAGCTTTTTAGCACTTGGATCCCATCAACCGTTAGTACTTTGCCCACTAAACCAAAAAATCCTGGTTTTCGTGTGGCGTTAATTAAATTCTTGAGACCCCGAGCTACCTCAGGTTTAGCAATGGGGTTATTAGAAGGGTCAAAGCCCGTCCTCAAAGCCTTTATGGATTGATCAATATTGGTGCATATTATCGGAATCTGTTCTTGTGCCAGATTTGATCCGGGCCCAAATGATTTCCCTTCAAAAGAATATTGTTTTGGCAGTTCAGAGATCTTGATTTTGAGATTTCCTAAATCTTGAACTAAATTAATTTGAAATGCTGCAATAAGTAGGTCCCCTGGGTGTTCTCTGTCAATTTGTGATAGTGCATCCACAACGGATCTGCGCACGCTCTGATTATTGTCATTTAGGGCGTCAACAAGCGGTTCTACGGCAGGTGAACCTATCTCTATGCACTTATCCCACCGACGTTTTGCAATCCGGTAGGTCGCCGCTGTGGCACTATCATCCGGTTGCCAGCCCAGCTTTTCAAGTGCACTGGCAGCATTTTGGCGCACCATATCGTTTTCGTCCGCAAGGGCAGCAATAAGCGGCTCCACGGCGCGTTCGTCGCCAATTTGCGCAAGGGCCTCAACAGCACATTTCCGTATGTATTCATGCGAGTCATTAAGGGCGGTAATGAGCGGCTCCACGGCAGACTCACCGATCTCGATACACATATCCCACTGTCGTTTCATAACCAAGTAAATCGCCCCCGCCTGGCTCCTATCCGGCCGCCAGCCCAGTTTTTCAAGTGACAAGACAACTGCTCTGCAAACCTCAACATCCATATCTTTGAGGGCAGCAACAAGCGGCTTTACCGCCCGATCATCACCAATTTTCCCGAGGGCCTCGGCAGTTAATTTACGGACCTCAGCATCTTTGTCTTTAAGGGTTGCTATGAGTGGCTCCACAGCAGACTCACCAATTTGCGCAAGCGCATCAACAGCCGATCTATTAATACCCAAATACTTATCTCTGAGGGTTGCAATGAGCGCCTCGATGGCACGATCATCACCAATTTGACCAAGGGTCTTAACAATGAAGGTTCGCACCTCACTGACCGAATCTTTAAGGGCTGAAATGAGCAGTTCCACGGCAGGCTCACCAATTCGTGTGAGGGCATCAACATTAATTGTTTCGAGAGCATCAACCACAGACTTACCTACACTCGCATTTTTGTCTTTGAGTACTGCAATGAGCGGCTCTATTACACGCTCGTCGCCTATTTGTCTTAGTGCATTGACAGCAGATAAACGCACCTCAACGTCTTTGTTTTTAAGGTTTGCAATGAGCGGCTTTACAGCCCGATCATCCCCAATTTTCCCGAGGACCTCGGCAGTTAATATACGGACCTCAGCATCTTTGTCTTTAAGGGTTGCAATGAGCGGCTCCACAGCAGACTCACCAATTTGCACAAGCGCATCAACAGCCGATCTCTTAATACTCAAATACTTATCCCTGAGGGTTGCAATGAGCGCCTCGATGGCACGATCATCACCAATTTGACCAAGGGCCTCGGCAGCGGATTTACGTACCTCAGCGTCCTTGTCTTTAAGGGTTGCAATGAGTGCCTCGATGGCACGATCATCACCAATTTGACCAAGGGCCTTAACAATGAAGGTACGCACCTCACTGACCGAATCTTTAAGGGCTGAAATGAGCAGTTCCACGGCAGGCTCACTAATTCGTGTGAGGGCATCAACATTAATTGTTTCGAGAACATCAACCACAGACTTAACTATACTCGCATTTTTGTCTTTGAGTACTGCAATGAGCGGCTCTATTACACGCTCGTCGCCTATTTGTCTTAGTGCATTGACAGCAGATAAACGCACCTCAACATCTTCGTCATTGAGAACTGTAATTAGCGGCTCTGTTGCACGCTCGTCGCCTATTTGTCGGAGTGCTTCAATCGCGCTCTTTCTGACTAATTGATGGTCATCATTAAGGTTTTCAATAAGAGGTTCGACGGCTCTTTTATCTCTAATCTGTTCCAGTACTCTTGCAGACTGCCAGCGTACATCGGTATATTTCTTATTACTTAGAGCCTTGATCAGTCCTTCTACATTTTGTTTTGCTTTCAACTTTTCAATGTTAGGAGGCCCAAAAAGCCTCATAATTTTTTCCCTCCGATTGTATAAGATGCAGAAAGTAATGAACATAAAAAAAAGAAAGGACCCAAAAGACCTCATAATTTTTTCGCTCCAATTGATTTGTTTGTTCAAATACTTTTTTAACTTTGGCAAGATGCTTATTAAATTACTGGAAACGGTGCTTTTAGAATAGTTATTATTTACTTATTCGGTCCAACATCAAAACTTGCAGGCCGAAGAATATATAGCCTCGCAGTATCGCTCTCTTTTGGTAAAGGAACCTGTCCAGCATAGTCAAACTTAAAATCACTTATTTCTTGAGCAGATGCTATGGCTGCAAATTCCTGGCTTACGTAGATTTCACCGGGAGGTGTGATCGGTTCGATTCTTGCTGCCCGCGAGACATGCGAGCCTGTAAATTTATACTTTTTAAGAATTGGATCTTTAAAATAATACACCGGACCAGCATGAAGAGAAATTCGGATGTTGAAATCTTCAGGCAAATTTTTACTTTTCCAATTTGTATTAGAAATGCAACCCCTTAGCTGAAGAGCGAAATTACCTGCTTCTTTAACTGTAGGAAAGACAAGATAAAATGAATCTCCCCATGTATTTTTAGTCACTGGTTTATAAGAAGATTCTTCTATTAGCTCGGAGACCAATCCCATAAAATGCTTAACAAAATCAGGGATTTTCTCCTCAGAAAGCTTTCCGTATCCAACAACATCAGCAAAAAGCATTGCTTTTATATTCTGTGATAAATTGGCTGTGGAGTATTCTCTGTCGCGTTTTTTCTCCAGTCTAGTTTTTTTGGATTCGAAAGTATTAAAGATAACACTCTTTTGTTTTAAAAGATTTGTAATATCGATAATGTCAGGTTTTATGTTGCGAGAAAGCCAATATTTTATAAAGGTAGCAGTCTCATTTTGACCATCGTCTGGGCCTCCGTCCCACACAGCCATCGGTACGATCTCAGTATCGAGTATTTTCGCTCTTAATACTGCTAAACCGTGTTTTAATATGTTGCAATATTCGTATGTCGTCTTGCTTTTTGAATATTTATGTTCGCTGGCAATAATGATATTGGTGGCTGAATTTAACACGTAATTGAAACGATCATCCCAATTGGTAGCGGGAATGATATCTACATTGGCCTGTTTAAACCCATCCTTTTGAAAAGGCAGCACAATATTTGTCTCACCATTTCGCCTTAACATTTCTTCTAGAAACAGTATCTCAGATCCACAGGCAGCTGAGGAATAGCCAATGCCGCCATCAATTTTTTTTATTTTTGTTGCTATCTCTTTACGGACACTTTTTTCAAGAACATGAGGGAAACACGGTTTGGATTGTCCAGGACGATCAATCACATGGCCGGCGAAAATCACTATTTTTGGAATATTAAAACAATGATCTAATCGATTATAATCTAATCCTAAGTGTTCTAATAGGACCCTGGCCTGTCTTCTCGTGGAACTCAAATCTGCCAAATTTCCTTGGCCTAATTCGGATGCTGAAAAGAATCTTGCTTCTGCTTCGTTCAAATCTCCTAATATGAGAGCGGCCTCCCCAAGAGATGCCATAGCCCAATAGTCATCCTTTTTTCTTTTCAACTTTTTTATGCAAATATCTTGGATATCACGGGCTAGGTTGTCTGCGTGCTTTCTTTTGTTCGTTAACAGCGCTATAGTGGCAGCATTGATTCCATTGTATATTGAATTGTCGATCCAAGCGCTTTTTTTATTAGAAACAGCTTTTTTATAACCCTCTTTATAATATTTGTATGCTGTAACTAAATGCTTTTTTTTCGTTACTGCATTATTTGCATTCGCCGAAAGATCTTTATGAGTTCGCGCTAAAATACCTAGCGTTTCAGGATCGATATTTTCCTTATCATAGAGCTGTGAAAGGATCTTATTGGCTCTCTCGGTAGCTCCACTTCTCGCGAGAGCCAATCCAAATAGCTTTCTGAGTCGCAAATTTTGTGGCCAATATTTAATTGCAGCAGAAAGGATATCATAAGCCAATAAAGGCTCCCCTAACCTCAGCGTCCTTTTGCCTATCATTTCAAAAACTCTCGGTGAAGAGGCATAATATTCTGTAGACAATAAGGACCAAATTTTAAGAATGGTTTGAAGATCAGAACTTTGTAAACTCTTAAAATTTACTACATTTTCCTTTAAGATTTTATTGGTAAAGTCAGAATCAATTGGTGACCTTTTATATGCTCGGCAGAGTTCGTATCCAAAGGTAGTGATTACCTTTAGTACTTCTATCGCCATAATTCGATCATATTCCTTTATGTTATCTGGCAAGTTTTGGTACGGAACCAGGTAAGGATTTGCTTTTTTAATATCGTCTCGTTTCGAGCCATAACTCCATCCTTCTTTAATGCGCTTCTGAGCCCATTGATCGTGATTATTTTCAGCTATTCGGTTGATAAGATTATTAATTCCCCTTGGTAATATAATCCTGGAAGTGTCGATTGGTTTAGGTTTGTATGGCACCGTATTGTATTCCTTGGATTTTTAAGTGAAGATAGTTGGATATCTTCAGAATTATAAGTTTAAAAGCGCTAGATATTCTAAAAGGCTGTGTTATTACAATTAACAGCTTAAGATATTTGAAAATGGTCGAATTAATACGTTTAATTTCAGATTCTGATTTGTGCCCAAGCTTTATGAATTTCCATTGATCTCAACAACCTGCCCATTCCGCACTGAAAAAGAAATGTCGGAACCCCCAATATGCGAACGGAGTTGTTCACGTAGGGTTTCACTAGGCACTTCAAAGACTGGAACACTATCGAAAAGTCGATCAAGTTCTCCCAATGAGAAGACCGCTGTTTTTCGTTCCTCATTAACAAGTTTTACTATTCCTTTGAAATCGGCGATACGATACTCTTGACAGGGTTCATTCGTCTCGCCAATAAACACAGCTATCAGCCCACCTTTCTTGAATTTTCGACATCGATTTATTGGAGCATAAAAATACATACAAGATGGACACTGGTTAGGCCTTTTTTTGACTTCTTCAGCAGTTACCAATTGCATGGCTATAAACTCCCTTCATATATTTTTATTTCATCATATGAGAGATCTAATTCCATCCACTGAAATGATCTCCCAATTGGCCAGCCTCTCCGGCTTGTCCTAAATCCGCATCACAATTTGGACAAAAACATTCACCACTTTTGCCTTTTTTATCGGCTGCAGTAGCTGCACAGCTAAAGCAAATCGCTGTTTGACATTTACTGCAACCCACCCTAACGCTCTGCATCGCCTCAAAGTCTGTTTTTTCAACCATCGTTTTTGGTCTGTAAAATTGCGCTCTACAGTTATCACATGTCTCAGACATAGTACCCTCCTTAATGATTTTATTTGATTCATTATTTACTAATTTAGTTTTCATAGCTTCGGTGGCCTCCGAAGGTTTTTTCCCATGTTAAGGTCTTTCATAGTTAATAAAACGCCACATTTGGGCACTTTGTTGTGTCCTGTTTAACTTTTTTCCCGCAGTTTTCACATTTATATTTGATCCTTGGCAGTTGTTTCTTCCTCTTTGATCTACCTTCAATAAATTCTCGCCATCTTTTAAGATACATTATCTTCTCTTTAGCCCAAGGGGTTTTTCGATTTTTCCTTTCTTCTCTGATTACTAAAACACAGGCTATTACTACCCCAATAAGAAGTGCTGATTTACCTAATTGAATTATAAATCGAAATACATCCGACGTTTCCACTTTAGCCTCTTTTTAAAATGTTTTGATTGTAGCGCGAAGTAAGGTTATATTTTGTTAAATATTTTTTGGTCTGACAGAGTGATCAATGCTCTTAAAGGAGTATAAATGCACATTAGAAGTGTTTTTTTCATTAAATCTTTACTTCATTTTTAAAATGAAGCAAGAGTGAAACCAGCGTCTAGTTCTGCAGGTACGTGGGATAAGAGATTGAAGAGTTGAGCAACGGTCAGATGTAGTTTGAATTTTTGTTAGTACAATGGGATTTTGATGTCAAGAAATAAGCACCTAAACTAAACTTAGTTTTTCTTGTTGATAGTGGTTATCAATACTAAAATTTATATAAAAGTACTACAATGTAGTAATTTCATAAAAAGATAATTAAGGAAGGGGTAATTTTTCTGAGAAGGTAATATTTTGATCATTATGAATAAATTTTTAATGTTAGGCGAAAATATCTTAATTATGGTTCGGTTCCAATTAGATTAATTCCAATAGTTTTTGCCTCGGTGCCACATTTATCAAATTATTCATTTTAAGATGAATTGCGTTGGATCTTTGATGGGTCTGAAATTTGTTTTATGTCCATAAACGAAGATAGAAGAAATAAAAAATTGCAAACCCTAACATATTGTGTGGTGTGCTTTTCAGCTTAAAGTGTTGATTGCGTGCTTGATGAAAAAAAAAATGATCGAATTTTATCTTGGAGTGGGTTTACTAAGGTAGAATTTTGACTTGAACCTGAGATTATACATATTCTTTATAAAGCGCCAGGTTCTCTTTGAGCAGATCGGTAATCGGCAGGTTATACGGGCACTTTTCTTCACATTCTCGGCACTCGATACATTCCGCCACGCTTTCCATGGCCTTTGCCAGCCAGGCAGAAACACCTTCAGGGGATAAACGTTTTGCGACCGCCTGAAATATAAGGACTGAGGGAATCTGAACGCCCTGTTCACACGGCATACAGTATTCGCAGCGGTGGCAGAACGTCTCCCCCAAAACTGATTGAATATTTTTCATCTCTTTTAAATCGGACCTGGATAGCGGTTGCGGATGGCGGTATAACTCAATGATTTCATCCACTTCCTTTTTTGCACGAATTCCGGGGATTGGCACAACATGCGGGTGTTGCTGTAGAAAACCGAAGCAGAGGCCGGCACGTTCCAGTAAGCCGCCGCCAAGGGGTTTCATGCCGATGATGCCGACATTGTTCTGGCATGCGAAAGGGAAGAGTTCGTTTTGCGGGTCATTTTCAATAAAGTTAAATGGGAATTGGAGGGTATGAAATAAGCCTGTCTTCAATGCTTCCATGGCCGTCTGAATACTGTGAGATGAGATTCCGATAAAACGAATTTTACCCGCATTGCGAGCCTTGGAGAGGGCCTCGTAAGCTCCCTGCGGGGCAAGGATCTGCTGAAGAGCTTCTTCATTGGACACGTTATGAAACTGATAGATGTCGATCCAATCCGTTTTTAATTGCTTAAGAGAAGTATCAATATGGGCGGCGGCGCCATTTGCATCTCTTTGAGTGGTTTTGGTGGCAATAACTACTTTATCTCTGACCGTTTCCAGGGCGGTGCCGATTTTTTCCTCACTGGTGGTATACATGTTGGCCGTATCAAAAAACGTAATTCCCAGATCGAAACAATATTTGACGATGGACACGGCTTCGTTTTTCGGCAACGGAATGATGGGTATACCCCCAAATCCGATTTCAGAAATTTCCAGATCCGTTCCGCCAAGTTTGACAGTATTCAAATTTCCTCCTGAATGAAAGCAAGCCGTCTTGCGGGCTCCCCGGTTGAATCTCACCTCCGGTGAGTCCCGTATAGCGGGAATTCAACTGGACGGGCATGGCGGGCAACGACAGGCCCGCCCTTTTCAATCGTCACATGATATTTTGTGATAATCGCTTTTTTCTGCCCTGGATGTGTTTAGCTGGTTATTTTTGCTTTGCAGATAACCAAAACTGATTTTCATGCGGAAAGTCCTTTTTGCTTACTTTTGAAACCCTGCAGAGCATCGTCCTCAAAGTGGGTGTGCCCTGGGCAGGGTCATAAGGCCCATCCAGGGAATTGAGGAGATTAATATTGGATTCCCACACACCATAAAAAGGCCCGCCTTGTTCCGGATACCACCATCCAGGCTCACAACTCACCACGCGTATATCGATATCTTTTGTGATCCTCGCTTTGTGCACTATCTTACCCCGCGGGTTTTCAATCAAGACCCAATCGTCATTCTTTATTTCCAACCTTGCTGCGGTATCCGGATGGATGTCCATCTGGGGATAAGGATGAGATTTTCTCGCCCACGGAGCCCAGCGATTGCTTGAATGCATAAAAGCCCCTCCTCTCACCCTGGCCTCCATAAGAATAAGGGGGTATTCCTCAACAAGCTTGGGGGTCGAAATCGGAGACTCGGGTGGTTCACGGTGGTTCGGCAGCGGATCGAGACCCACTTGTTCCATGGTGGTTGAAAACAACTCTACTTTTCCCGTAGGCGTCTTAAACTTAAATCCTGCTTGATCATATAACCGGTATGGCGTGGCAGGATACGGCAGGACATGCTTTTCTTTTAATTCCTCCCACGTCGCACCAAATCCTTTTAGACAATAATTGAGAAATTCAGGAATGGTCCGCCATTGGATGAAATCCGCATCCGTGCGGCTTTTTTGGGGTTTGAAACCTTTTTCGATCAACTTCCAATAAATATCCAATATGACCTGTTGTTCATTTTTGGATTCGCCATAGGGTTCTACCGTCTGCACGCGCGCTTCTATGGCCGGCTGCCACAGCCCGGCAATCAGCGGAATTTCATCCCTTTCCAGCCAATGGGCAGCAGGCAACACATAATCTGCGAGGACCGCCGTGGGCGTCATCATATAATTAAAATGAATGCTTAAATCGAGCTGTTTTAAGGCTTTATAAACCGTCCTGGGTTCGGGAAACTGGGTTAAAAGATTGGTTCCATGATTGATCAAGGCCTTAACCGGGTACGGTTTACCCGTATGCATGGCCTTTATGGCAAGCTCGTTATGACAGGCGCTAATCGGTGCCTTAACTCCTGACCAGAGAGGGAATTCATTGTAGCCGATTCTGTTTTCCTCGATTTCAACAGGTAACAGATGCTGGGGGTTGCTCGGTTTAAGGAATTCATAGGCTGAATAAAAACCGCGTGGTTTCCGTTCTCCGGATAGAAGGTTGCCCCCTTTCACATCGAGGTTCCCGGTGATCGCCACTAAAATTGAATGGGCATGTCCGGTGGCCGTAGACCCGTATCCCTGCATCACTCCGATGCCGCTGACCAGAGATGCCGGCTTTATGCCGGCATACAGACGGGCAACCTTTATAATGTCTTTTTTGGGTACCCAGGTAATCTCTTCAATTTTTTCGAGCGCATAGTTTTTAACATGGGCTTTGAGCTCTTCAAAACCGTGACACCAATGATTAACAAAGTCCTTATCATAAAGCCCTTCTTCGATTATCACTTTGATCAGACCCAATGCCAGGGCACAGTCTGCACCCGGTCTTACCTGGAGCCAGACATCCGCCTGCTTTGCAACTGAAATGTAGCGCGGATCAATGGTGATGAGTATAGCGCCCTTTTTTCTGGCGTCTTGAATCCACCGCCACTGCGGCAGGTGAGTTTCGGGCGGATTTTGTCCCCAGATCACAACGCATTTACTGTCTCTGGTATCGGGGCCATGTCCGAATTGGGTGCAGATATCTCCGAAAACAGCCAAATCCATGACCCGGCTGGGACCTTCACAGTGCTCCATGCTCTTGAGTAGATTCGGGCTGCCAAGTGCCCGCATCAGCATGCAGCACAGGGTATAGTGCCACCCGTCAACAGAGGCCGCAAATGAAAGCGGACCGTGTTGTTCATGAATCTTTATGATTTGATCCGTGATTTCATCAATAGCCTGATCCCAGGAGATGCGTTCCCATTTATCTTCCCCCTTTTTAGCGCGCCTTTTTAAAGGATATTTGAGTCGGTCTGGATTATAAAGGGTTCCGTTTATCACGTTGCGGCACTTGGAACACAGGTTGTCACCCTCGGTGACGGGAGAATCGGGATCACCCTTTATCTTAACTACTTTGCCGTTTTTAACATAGACCAGGACCCCATCTCCCATATAACACTCTTGACAGACGGATTGAAATACCACTGTTTCGTGTTGTTTACGCATTTAACTATCTCCCTGGAAACTTTCCTCCAGCCCTCCTATACTATCAGCTTTTTTCTTCGTAAAGTTTTCTCACAAGTTTTGCTTTGTATTCAAATTTTGGCAAACTGTTTGGTGCAACCAATTCTACATCCGCTCGAAATATAAGCTTTTCGCGAATTAGCGCTTCAATCTTTTGTTTTAGCTCGAGCAAATCATCTGTTCCTTTCCCGTGCTCCACTTTTATGTGAATTGGCGGCTTCCATCCTTCGGGTGCTTGCTTTTTCAATTGAATCTCTATGGTACCGGTTGTGCTGGGTACCAGACTGCTGATCACATCCCTTACAGCCGAAGGGTACACATTGACCCCCTGGACGATGAGCATATCATCTGTCCTGCCGATGCACCGTATCCCGAAGCCGGTTCGGCCGCATTCACAGCCAGTCTGAGTGACAATCACATGGTCACGGGTTCGAAAACGGATGAGTGGCATACACTCCCGATCAATGGAGGTGTAAACCAACTCGCCCTGAGTTCCCTCTCCGATCTCCAGTGGATCTGCGGACTCTGGATTAATGATTTCAGGATGAACAATTCCCTGGGCAATAAAATGCATGCCTTTTTTATGTTTGCATTCGGACCAAATCTCACCAGCCATATCACCATTTCCCATCATCTCTAAAAAGATACATCCAAAGGTCTCCTCGACTTTATTTCGAATTGCCGGCATGGAGGCTCCCGGTTCACCGCCGGCCAGTATAATTTTAAGCCCGAGGTTTTTTGGCTCCATACCCCGTTTTTTGAGGGATCGTGCAAAGTGCATAGGAAAGGAGGACGTTGCCAATAAAGCATTGGCACCGATATTTTGAAAAGCACCGATTAGCCTATCCGTGGCCCCCACACCTGTGGGTAAACATGTGGCGCCTATGTTTTCGATAGCATCCGTGTAAGAGTCGGCAATCAGATACGGAGCGATAATTAACGGTACAACGCTCTTGGGCCGAAACCCACCGGTCCAGAGGGCGCGACTGGCACTCTCGCGCCATATTTTAATATCATGCTGAGTCAAGCCTATATAGGTCGGCCGGCCGGTGGTTCCGCTTGTCGAATAGACCCGTGATACCTTTTCCAGGGGAACAATGGCATGTCTGCCTAAAGGCGGATGGCTGATTTGACTGTCTCGCAGCTCTGTTTTTTCGGTGAAAGGAAGCTTGTGAAGATCATCAAGGCCCTTGACATCGTTCAACTCAAGGCCGGTTGCCCTGAATTTTTGCCGGTAAAAGGCTGAATTTTTCCAGACATAATTGAGTTCATTTAAAAATGCCTTCTCCTGAACGATTCTATATTCCTTCTCTGAAAGCGTCTCCTGTTTGTTATTCCAGTAACGCTGATATTCGGCCATCGTATTTTCCTAATTACTCTTTAATCACCAGGGTACTTTGACGCTGGCGATTGACCGTTAATCGAGTTACATCCGGCCGGGAATAATGGCCGCATGGATCGAAATTCTGTCTTTCTTCTCGTACCCGCCGGTGATCAATCGTGGTGGTTAATAGCACTTCCTGGTCAACAACCGGTTCAATTATCCATTCGCCATCCGGGCCTGCCAGGCAAGATCCTCCATTGGCCAAAATTTGCGGGCAATCATCGATAATCATTTTTAGATGTGGTGTGTCTGAAGTAAAATCTTTTTTTGCCATAATTCCGGAGACCGAGATGACATAGGAACGTGATTCTTTGGCGATGAATCTGGTAATATCGTGCGTATTTCGAAGGTTGCCGGGCCATATGGCCACATGCAAATCCTCACCTTGCGCATAAAGCGCCGTTCGAACCAGCGGCATCCAATTCTCCCAGCAATTTAGACCGCCGACATTGAACGCTCCCAGCCGGTGCACCCGCAGTCCAAATCCATCGCCAGTCGCCCAGGTCAAGCGCTCTTCATAGGTCGGCATGAGTTTGCGATGGACCGAACCGATTTTGCCCTTTTCATCAACATAGACCAATGAACAATACAGGCTGTGACCGCCACGATCTCCGGCGCGTTCAATGCAGCCCAAAACCACCGCAATCTTGTTGGCTGCAGCGGTCTCGCAAAGCGGATCTAAATGACCGTCCTCAATTTGCACTGCCTGATCCATATAATGCGCGTGCATCTCTTTTTGAACCGGTGAGTTAAAGCGCGCACCGTCGGTTTGTTCGATCCAGAACGGATAACCGGGTAATAGGGCTTCTCCAAAGGCAATCAGCTGGCATCCCTGTTTCGAGGCTTTGGCTACATAATCCAGTATTTTAGCGAGCGTTTGTTGGCGATCCAGCCAGACCGGTGCGATTTGCGCCAGTCCGACGTTCAATAATTCAGATTTGCGGCTATTGTCAGTTTGAGCCATGATAATTCCTTTGTCTTTTTATTCGACATCCTGCGGGTTTGGGATTTTGGATTCACAGGGCACTTTTGTCTGGCACAGACCACAGCCGTAGCCGTCGAAACCGTAATGGGTTTTTACATAATCTTGTGTAGCCGGTCTGAGATGATTGCGGCATTTGATCTTGTCGTGACCGGCTTCACTGAGCGCTGCAACCGGACAGCGCGAGATACACTTTCCGCAGATTCCTTTTGTGTAAAAAAGGCAATAGGCGTGATGATCGCTATATGGCCGCTTCGTCGCAGGGATATTAATACGGGCGACGACAGATCCGGTGCGCATGGCTTTGCCCCGCGGGGTAATGAGCCCGTCGCAGAGACCAAAGGTCCCCAGCCCGCAGGCATAGGCTGCATGCCGTTCCGACCAGGTGGAGGCAATAACATAGGCCTCTGATTTTTTCCTTTCCCATTGGTCCGAGAGCATCGGCGCCAGGGCCGGGTATCCGTTTTTTTGCAAAATCGTCACCACGTGTTTTCGGAGCTTGACGTTCAACTCTTCACCGTAAATACGCGCCCGGGCCCAGCGTTCAGCGGGGTAGGTCGTTTGTTTGCGATTGTCGGCCTTGGTTTCCTGTGTTTGAGGCAGGATCCAGCTGATAACGGTCAGATCTTCAGGTTTGACGGCCAGCCCCTTAAATGTCCGGGTAAATATTTCCAGCGGGGTCCAGTGAAAGGGGCCGACAACCTCCTTGTAGGTTTCGTAGATCGGATCATCACCCCCTGAAAAGCCAACCAGGGGCGTGTCAAAGGCTTTGTCATTGGTTTTGTTTTGAAGGGTATTATGCGATGACGTCTCAATAAAATCTTTAATGACCTGCTCTATCCAGGCTGCTAAAGTTGCTGTCTTTTTCATGGATATATTTAATCCGCTTTTAAGTCCTTTATGTAGGTTTCAAATTGCATGCTGCCGGTGGTGGCATATGCGTTGCCGTTCACCGTGGTCACATCACCGCTTTCAATGAGCAATTCGCAGTGGCTGACAATTTCGTTGGCAGCCATGATGTTGCCGAAACCGGTAAGTAATCTTTCTTCAAAATACGCTGCGGCGATTTCTTCAGCTGTTTTGGGCCTGTTATTTAAAATTTCGATGATGGCTCCGCAGCGCTCAATGTGGTGCTTCAGCAGTTCGCTTGCCCGGCTTTCCAGGTCAACAGGGTTCCAGCGGCCATGGTAATAAAACCGATGGGCCGGAAGCACGATCAATCCTGGATGGTCACCGGCAATTTCGATTAATTTCTTCAGCGACTTGATATAACGACGCAAACCAAAGATCGCCGCGGCATCCGTATAGTCGGGTTTGATGACGGCGGCGACTTCGTCAAATGAAGATTTACGCGTCGGCCACGGTGAGATATCGGGCAGGATGATGTCTCCCACAATGATGGCTTCATCACCCAGCAGGACGGCCAGACAATCCGGACTGTGCCCCGGCAGGTGATAGGTGCGGATATCCGGTCCGATTTCGGTTTCGGCATCGCTGATCGGCTCAACCTTTAATCCCTGTATTACCGCGTGGTAATCGAGGCAATTTTCGGCATAAAATGACTCCGGCATCGGGCAGTGCCAGCATTTGGCCGGAAAATCATTTTTGTCTGCTTCCGGAGATTGAGCCGGATATTTCCTGGCCAGATGATCATAAATGGCATGCGCTTTAACCGTGAGCCGGGTCGAGTTCACCAGCTCGGCAAGCCCTCCGTCATGGTCTTCATGGCCGTGGCTGATTAATACAAATTCAAGGTCGGCGGCAGTTATTCCGATTTCTTTCATCATTCCGACCAGTTTTTTGCCCTGGCCGAATCGGCCGGTGTCCACTAAAAAAGGCTTGTCGGACAGCACGGCATAGTTCCAGGTCGGTCCCAAATCCCAGTGACCGCCGTAAGAGTTTTTTGTCGGCAAGCCGAAGATTTCAAGCCCGGACGGCAGCCGGAAGCGCACTGTCATTTCATTGCCGCTGTCATCGCCCTTATGAATGATCTCCGCATACTCCATCAAGTCCATATACTCCCTTTTTAAATGGTAACTATATTCGGTTGAGACTTATCAATTGGCAAAGGGCTAAGCGCATAGCGCATAGCGTCTAAAAACTTGAAAATGCCTTTCCATTCATTCAACGCTTTGCCCTATGCGCTCTGCGCTCTGCGTTATTTACGCCTTGAAACGCATTAAAGCTGTTGAATTAAATCACAGAGCAACCTCACCCCGAACCCGGTGCCGCCGGGGCCGCAGTAGCTGTCGCCTTTTTTAATGTAGGCCGGGCCGGCAATATCGATATGGGCCCAGCGAGTATTCCCTTTAAATTCCGATAAAAATAAAGCGGCGGTGATGGCTCCGCCCCAGCGGGAACTGGGCATATTGTTGAGATCGGCAAAATCACTTTTGAGAAGCTCTTTGTAATCGTCCGGCAGCGGCATCTGCCAGCAGCGCTCGTGAGTTTTCTCTGCGGATGAAAGGATGCGTTTGGCCAGCTCGTCGTCTTGGGCAAATACACCGGCGATTTTTTCTCCCAGGGCCACAACGCAGGCACCGGTCAGAGTTGCCAGATCGATCATCATTTGGGGTTTGTACTTCTTCACAACATAAGACATGGCGTCAATTAAAATCAATCGGCCCTCCGCATCCGTATTGCCAATTTCAATGGTTTTGCCCGCGTAGCTGCGGACAATGTCGCCGGGCCGGGTTGCCTTTCCGGAGGGCATGTTTTCAACGATTGGAATGGCTCCGATAACGTGAGATTTTGTTTTCAGCCGGGCCAGGGTGATTAGCGTGGCGGCGACAACGGCTGCGCCGGACATATCCGATTTCATGCTGGCCATGGATCCGCCGGTCTTAATATTGAGACCGCCGGAATCGAAGGTGACCCCTTTTCCGACCAGCGCCAGCGTTTTCTTGGCGTTGGGCGGTTTATGCTCTAAGATGACCATGCTGGGTTTGCTCTGGCTCCCGGCGGCCACCGCCAGCAAGGCCCCAAACTTATACTGTTTCAGATCTTTTTCTCTCAGCACCCGGGTTTTCAGCCCGTGCTTGCGGGCCTGTGACACAATTGAGCGCGTAAACTGCTCGGGTGTCTTTTCGTTTGACGGTGTGCTGATCCACTCGCGCGCCAGAATAGTGCCTGCGCAAATGGTGCTAACTTTTGGAGTGATTTTTCTTAGCTTACCCAACGCATCTGGTTTTACCAGAAAGTTAATTAGTTTTAAGGGCTTCTTTTTCTTCTCCTTTTTATATTTGTCAAACAAATGATTTCCCAAACAGGCGCCTTCCATCAGGGCTTCAACAGCGTCCGGCATCTCCATTTTAAGTTTATGGGCCGCCGGCACCGCAACCCAAATTACCTCAAGGTCGGCTTTTATACATCTTTTGGCCATCTCACCGCAGAAGGCCCGCAAGGTTTCATGGTCAATTTTTTTAAGCTTACCAAGCCCGACACAGATAACCCGTTTTGTGTTGAGATTTTTTAAATCATAGAGGGTTAACGCATCCCCTTTTTCGGCTTTAAATTCCTGCAGACTCAATGCTTTTTTAATGATCGTATTGATGGTCCTGTCATCGTGTATTTTTTTGTCTTCACATACCGGTACAATTAGCGTGTCGATTTTTTGTTTTTTCAGGTCAATGGCTTTTAAACGCAACATGGTCGGTATCCCCTTTTGTCTGTTTTGAGAAATTTTTAAACGTCTGTCAAGCGAGTCCCTATTGCGGAATAAATCCTGGTTCGCGGGCCTCGATCATTATCATTTCTGCAAATTGCCGGTAAGTGTTCGTTTCACTCATTTTAGCTCTTTCTTTTTGTTAGAGTCTTAGTTGTGAATTCTTTGCCCTCCAGAGGCGGATCTATGACATTTTATGGCAAAACATTTACGCCATCAAGACACAAAGACGCCAAGATGAATATTAATCCGCCTGAGGCGGACTTTGGGTCTGGGTGCCTTTGTGGCAATTTGTTCTCCGCCTTCGGCGGATCCGGGTTAGGATATAAGGTTATGCGAATTCAGAGAGACTTTATTCTGTGTTAGAACCGGAAGCAAGTTCTTTTAAAGCGGAGATGGTTTCCCAGTTAAATGTCTCAGATTGACAGGGCAGAACTGAATTGTTTGTAAAAATTGGATCTGCTTCCAGATCATAGCGGGATGCGGCCACCGCCTTTTGCCATATGGCCGTGTGCGGAATCGGAGAGTAATAGGCTAAAATTGGCGTTATTTCCGTTTCTTGAACGGATCGAATCGAACGTTCAACGGCGGCCAGTCCCTGACCCGGCAGACCCATCAGCAGGTAGGCGCCGACCTGGTTTTTTTCAAAACCGGCTTCCTTCAGGAATCCGGCTGCTTGTGTGAAATCCTTTTCAGTGACCTTTTGGTCAATGTTTTCACGGTGATCGAATTCTGCAGTTTCGAGTCCCAAACGCAAGGTTTTAAATCCGGCCTTGAACAACAAAGGGGCTGTTTTAGCGGTTATACCTCGAATATGAACGGCGTTGGGTGTGTGAAACCGAAGGCTCATATCGGCCTGAATAATTTTCTGCAGGACCGGGATGGCATGTTTTTCAGCGTTGACTAAAAATGCGTCATCGTAGAGGATAAAATCTGAGACCTGATGGGTTCGGTGCCAGAATTTTATTTCTTCGATGACCGATTGCGGGCTGCGCCACATGCGCGCGGGGTTCAAAAAATACGAAGCACAGTAGGTACATTTAAACGGACAGCCTCTTGAGCTGAGCAGCGGAACGTAGCTAATATGGTTTTGTAAATCCAAGGCAGGGTAGGCGTAGGTGTCGAGTACTTGCGGATTAAAATGGGGTGTGGTCGTAAACCCCGTATATCTGTCAATAAGATCAAATAGCGTTTCCTCGGCCGGACCTGAAAAGATCTCATCTGCGCCTGAGTATTTGAGCGCATGATTGCGATAGAGGCTGGCGTAAATACCGCCCAGAATGATTTTTGTGTCCGGAAAAAACTCACGCAGAATTGCGATGGTCTCCTGCACACCGGTATACCAGTAAGTCATCATAGAAGTAACCAGGATGAGATCCGGCGGCTGCAATGCCAGAAGATCTTCCCTGAACCACAGGGGCTTGATACCGTATCGGGAAAAGGTGCGCTGAACATCTCCCAGGCCGTGGGGTTTGGCAATCCGTGTTTTTAAATACGGTCCTCGACCGTAGCGTGCTGAAGGATCGCTGGCAGGTGCTTTGGGGTGAAACCGGTCCAGACAATCGATGTAGGCTACGGCCACACCATGGGATCTGAGCAGCGCTGCGAGGGTGAGCAACCCCAGCGGTTTGGCCCAGAAATCATAGGCGGCGAAGTCGTGGATCCAGGGGTTAACCAGAAGAATATGGGGTGAATTTTGGTTCAACGCTAGAATATTAAATCCGTTTAATTACCAGACCGAAATAATAACCATATAAACAGTAAAATTCGAAATCTGAAATCCGAAGCACGAAACAATATCAAATTTTTAAAATTCAAAATTCAAAAACATATGAGAGCCGCAAAATCATATCATGAAGCGATCCGTTGAAGAAGTTTTGAAAATTCTTTCATTTGATATTCGAATTTCGAATTTAAATCCGACTCGGCAAGCTAATGAAGGGAAATATTTTAATCATCTTCACCCGAGGGAAAATACAGCATGGATGTTTTTTTCAATTCTTGGCGGCTAAACAGAAGCGAGTAGTCTTGCACCGAAGCGGTCCTGGACATTTTATGGGCAATCGCATGACACGCTTGCTCATCGTTGGCATGCACCATGGTGTATAAATTATAGGGCCAGTCGTCGGTGGGGCTGCGCCGGTAACAGTGAGATACCTGCCGGAAAGATGCCATTTTCTGCCCCACTTCTTCAATGCGGTCTTCATCCACCTTCCAGGCCACCATCGCATTGGCTGTAAACCCGGTGCGTTGATGCCGCAGGGTAGCTCCGAATCGTCGAATAACCCCCCGGTCGCAAAGATCTTTCAAATTCGCCAGCAATTCCGTTTCCGAAATGCCAAGATCCTGAGCGATATTCAGATATGGGCGCTCTGTGACAGCCATATCCTCCTGGATCGAAGCGATTATTTTTTTTTCCAATTCAGTCAGCATGCAGTGCCTATACGAGTTTGGAAGTAAATATGATTCTTTTCGTACTCGTCCTCGTGCTCGTCCTCGTAGATCAGAATTTTATAGGGGACGAGGGACGAGGACGAGCACGAGGACGACGACGAAAGCGGTAACTGCCGCGCCGTAGCTCAAAGAGCTAAAGCGGCTCACCCGACCTCTGTTTACTGTTTTCTGTATCGCTCCGGGAATAATCGCTTTATATCCTCCTCCGTCGCCTTGCATATACCCCGTTCGGTAATAAAACCGGTCACCAATTTTGCCGGGGTCACATCAAAAGCATAGTTGGCGGCAGCGCTGTTTTCAGGGCATATCAGCACGCGCGTAAGTTTATCTTTGGCGAGTCCTTCGATGAAGCGGATCTCATCCGGATCGCGCTCTTCGATGGGGATCTCCTTGACCCCATCTGTGAGGTTCCAATCAAAGGTGCTGGAGGGCAGAGCGACATAAAAAGGGATGTTGTTATCCTTGGCCGCCAGCGCCTTTAAGTAGGTACCGATCTTATTGGCGACATCTCCCGTGGCTGTGGTCCGATCGGTTCCGACGATAACGATATCTACTTTTCCCTGCTGCATCAGGTAGCCGCCGGCATTATCGGTGATGATCGTATGTTTGACACCATGTTTGCCCAGTTCCCAGGCAGTCAGGCGGTTGCCTTGATTCAACGGCCGGGTTTCGTCCACCCAGACATGCACGTCAACTCCGTGATCAAATGCCGCATAAATGGGTGAAGTGGCCGTGCCATGTTCGATACAGGCCAGCCAGCCGGCATTGCAGTGCGTCAGCACGTTGACCGCCTGGCCTTGTTTGCGCCGGCTGATTGCCTGGATCAATGGCAGCCCGTGTTCACCGATTTTTTTACAATTTTCGACCTCCTGTCGGGTAATAGATGCGGCCTGGTCTCTAGCGGCGAGAATTCGTTTATCAGCTTGGCTCTCTATCAATACTTCGGCTAAAACGCTATCCACCGCCCAGGCTAAATTGATTGCCGTGGGGCGGGCTGATTTGATGCGGTTACATTCGGCAATCAAATAGGTATCCTCAATCGGGTGGTGCGGTGCATTTAAGGCAGCCAGGTAGACTCCGTAAGCCCCGGTTGCCCCGATGAGAGGGGCGCCCCGCACATACATGTCCTTGATGGCTGTAATCACCTCATCAACGGTTTGTAAATCGACCAGCACTAATTCATGGGGCAGGCGCCGCTGGTCTATGATTTTAACCGCTTTTTCATCTTGATCCAGCCAGATCGTTCGCAGGTCTTTGCCATCTACTTTCATAAATATTTTTTTTTGGGTTCAGGGTTCTGGCTGCTCTGGCCTCTTGCTTCTGGCTGCTGGCCAGTAACCAGGAACCAGTGACCAGTAGCCAGTTTGATGCCTGACACTTGAAATCCGAACCTATTAACCACGGACTATGAACCAAAAACAACGGACAACCGCTATAATTACATTTTCGCCAGCGCAAAATCGGTCTGGACTTCGCCCAGCAGGACATGCCGCTTGAAAACCTGGCGCATTTTATTGGAATCCATGAGTTGATAAACAATCGGCTCACTGTCTTTTGATTCAATGGTGACATTGGGTTCACTGCTGCACATTCCCATGCAGCCGGATGCAACGACACGGATATCCTGTCGATCCGCCTCGGCCATCTCTTCCATAAGCGCACTCATGACATCGCGGGCACCGGCTGCAATTCCGCAGGTGCCCATATGTACGGTGACTTTGATATTTGCAGGACCGTCCCGCAGCGAGATTTCTTTGGATGTTTTTTCCTTAATTTTCTTTAGATCATCAATTGTCAACTTTGCCATCATTTCCCTCCACAAATATTCAATTTGCAATCTTCAATTTTCAATTCCCCGATAACCCGGGATTTCCGCTTCGCTCCAACCGGCTCGTCCGGATTAGGGTTCATAATACATCTTCATTTGAGGCCAGTTCTTTGAGGGCCGAACGGATGGATTCGGTTAAATGGTGGATAACCACCGGATCGGACAGGGAAAGATCTTCCATTTCCGTGCGGATTTCCCGAGTATCCAGATTAAATTCTTCGCCGTCAATGCGATGGGAATAGACAAAATCAATTCCCGGATTCCCCATGATTAATGTAGTGATCGTTGCCGCCATATCGCCTATGGGTGCACGGTCGATATGATTATACCGAAAAATGGCCTTAACTTCAGTCCCTTTACCGGGTTGGCTGTCGACGCGCAGGGTCCCGTCACAGCGCTCGCTTGCGGCCGCTAAAAGTGAAAGTCCCAGACCGACTCTGCGGGTGGTTCGGGATGTTATAAACGGATCGTTGATATTTTCCATTTTTTCGACGGGCATTCCGCGGCCATTATCGCGAATCACAATTTTTAACTGATCCTCTTGACGGGCTTCTTCAACGTCGATCCAAATGCAGTCGCCTCCGGCGGTAATCCCGTTTTCCACAACATCCAAAATATGTAAAGATAACTCTCGCATTTATACCACAAGGCTTTCCTCTGTGCCATCAATTGCTATTTTCTGATCGATTGTGAAGTCCTTATTCACCACGAAGACACAAAGAGCACAAAGGTAAAAAAAAATGAATTATAAATCTTAAAATTATTTTCTTTGTGTCCTTCGTGAACTTTGTGGTTAAAAATGAATCTACATAAGACCGTATATCATTCGGTATCGTTTTGAATCCTGCGCCCATCTACACCGGCCAGGGCCAATCGGACTTCTTCCAGGGTGGGGGCAGCTAAAATAAATTCCGTCCACACTTTTCCAATGTCGTGTAAAAAATGTGCATCCGAAGACGTCACACAGGGATAATCGTTTATGCCGACCACTTCTGTCAGGGCTTTTTCAAGGGGCACCCGATAAGAAACTTCGACAGCGTCCAAATGTAGATCTTCAGGGATAAAGCCGAGTTGGCCAATCAGACTGTAGGACGGCCGGTCAACGTGGGAGCTGATGCAAGTGCCGCCGAGATTATGGGCTTTTTTGACAATATCAAGCAGACTGAGCCGTGTGGCACCGATCAGCAGGCGCGGGTTTTCTCCCAGTACCAGATCGTGTTCGTCGGCAATCACCTGATGGCCGAATACTTCCGGCTGATTCTTTCCGGGCAGATGAGCGTACACATATTCCTGCATTTTTAGGGTGTCTTCAATATTATTAAAAAGCGCCACCAGGTGCACTTCTTCTCGGGAACAGATTTCCATGCCCGGCAAAACCGCAATACCCTGCCGGGTTCCCTCCCGTAAAGCCGCTGCAGCGTTCTCTGCTGTATTGTGATCACAAATAGCGATTAAATCAAGGTGCTTTTCAAGACTTTTTTGAACAATCTTTTTGGGGCTCATATCCCAATCGCTGCAGGGCGAGAGGCAAGAGTGGATATGAAGGTCGGCCTTAAAATTTTTTAACAACGTTTGATTCCTACTACAAGCATTACTCAAAGATTCTTAAAACAAGTTCTCGTAATTATTTAATGAGTATGATGGATCGGCTACCCAACCACGAAGAACACGAAGATGCACAAAGGTTATTGAAAATTATTATGAATTCTTTCTTTGTGCCCTTTGTGAACTTTGTGGTAAAATTATAAAGTGCACTAACATTTATGCTGTCATATGCCTCGGATCGCAAATTATTCAGTTGCTGGATTCCCGATTCCGGCGCTAAAAAGACGACCGGCCAGGCTAAATGATGAATCCGGCCACTGTAAAATGGGAATGCCTTCCTGATCCGCCTTCTGGATGGTTTCCTCATCCGGCTTTTGACCTCCGGTGATAATGATAGCAGCTATTTCGCGCAGTACGGCCACCGCCACAATGTTCTGATGGCCCTGAACGGTCATCCAGGCACAGCCTGCCGGAGCGTTGCCCATTATTTCGCTTAACAAATCCCCGCAGTAACCGTCCATGACCTCACGATCAAGCCCACTTTTCCCGGCCGCCACCGCAAGCTTGAATTTGTCCACCAGGTCTTTTACCATCATTTTTGAGCATCCTTTCCAAACAGAGGTATTGGTCAAAACGGACAAAGCAGGTTGATATTTGCTTTTGGCTCAATCTGCTTTTCCGCCATCCGGCAGAAAAAAAACCATTTGAACAATGGTTCCTTTGTTTTCTGGGGACTCAATGTGGATCAGGTCGGCATTTTTTTTTATGTTCGGCAGCCCCATGCCTGCACCGAAGCCCATTTCACGGTGAGCATCTTCGGCTGTCGAGTAACCGGCTTGCATCGCGAGGTCAATATCTTCAATACCGGGACCGTCATCGGTTACTTCTAAAGTCAGTTTATCCGCATCGACCTCAAGGCTCAACGAACCTTCGCCGCCATGCATAACAACATTCATTTCGCTTTCATAGCCGCAAATGGCAATACGCCGAATCAATCGGGGGTCAAAATCCATCGACTTGAGAAGATTCTGAATATTGATCGAGACTTCTCCGGCACGGTTAAACTCTCCGCCTTTAATTTGAAAGCTTTTTTTAAATATGTGCATTGGACATTTGTTAAGACGATAGTATTTGAAATTTACGGCAGCATTACTTTTTGGATATGAGGCAATCTGTATCTGGTTTTAAATCGACTTCAGAATAGAATGCTAACGTTTTCCGTCAAACCCTGTAAGATTGCAGGCGTACAATCTGCCGCAGGAGACGAACATGGAATATGGGCTCGATATTAGAGGTAGCCCCTGGGCTTCGGCCATATCGATCACCTCTTGGGGAGGATTTTTCTTTCTGACAAACACCACCGCTCCGACACCTGCCACCATGGCTGTGCGTATCACCTGGATAGTTGTCAAACCCGTTAAAAGGAGGCCATCTTCAGAAACTGCGGCCAGGATATCGCTCATTAAATCGGCGCCACCACCTCTGGTGATGTCTTTATCCAGTTTATCCTCTCCGACTAAAAGTGTCGCGTCCAGCGCATCAACAATTTCTGATAATCTCATATACCGATTCCACCATTTTACCCTGTTTTTAGTGACCGCACATGTTTAACACCCAGGCGAGTGATGCCTTCCGACTAAAAATGGATCAAACTCAGAGATTATAAAGTATAGGATATGGGATGTATTAGTGTCAATGACAAGTATGGTAAATCAAGGGTTCAGGGTTCAAAGGTTCAAGGTACAAGGACTTGTTATAGCGGTTGTCATAAATATGTTCCGTTTGCCGGATTTTCTATCGGGCGAGATGACGGTGATTAACCATCTGAAATTATTATATACGAAACAACCGCTATATTGTTGTTGTCATTGTAAAAACATCTAGACTTTTACGGAACGCTGTGCCATATTCAAATTAACGGCACAGCTGATCGATCAACCCGAAAAAGCCAAGCGCAGCTTTTGGACCGCCAAAGCCTTTCATGGCTACATCAGTGAAAGCTATCAGATCCAGTGCAGCTATGAGACCGTGGTTCGCTTCTTTCACAAGCAAGGCTTTGCGCTAAAGACGCCTCAGTCCTGGCCGGACATGCAAGATGAGCAGTTGCGCGAAGCGTTTCTATTAGAGTTGCAGCAGTTGTTCGAGCGGCCCGATGTGGATATCTGGTTTGCAGACGAGTCCGGCTTTGAGGGTGATCCGCGTCCGCTATCTTGATTATGGACAATGCCTCCTGGCACAAACGAAAAAGCACCAATTGGTATGGCTGGCAACCGATGTACTTACCGCCGTATTCGCCCGATCTGAAC
>Ga0255055_10000088_pt1 | contig 65064 bp, 79 predicted proteins | sample JV7_2_27_MG_FD_188633 | JGI IMG/M metagenome (GOLD analysis project Ga0255055, IMG submission 188633) | Seawater microbial communities from Jervis Inlet, British Columbia, Canada - JV7_2_27 | ecosystem: Environmental > Aquatic > Marine > Inlet | place: Canada: British Columbia | collected... | reverse complement strand
CCGAGTTTGAATTTAAAAAGAGCCAGGGCAAGGCGATGATCGGGGATGATCGGTTAGGCTACCAGGTGAAATATCCGGATGGCTATATTTCATGGAGCCCCAAAGACGTATTCGAAACGGCGTATCGAGAAGTGACCGCCGGCGAAAGGGAGCTGTTCTAATTTTACAGATCAAACATTGTCCAGATTGTAATGATTTGGGCCTGGTCATGGAGTTAGAGGGCGGGAGTGATACCTGGATCCAGTGTCGAGGGTGTGGGATCCAGACCGGTTTTCACCGTAACTTAAAAGAGGCCGCTACGGCCTGGAACAAGAGGGAGGGTTTAATGGCTAAAAAATCGCAGAAAGCACCGAGCCGGCAGAAAGGCAACGGCGGAGATGAGGCGGGCGAGCAGGCGGCAGCCGACACAAAAAAGCAGCTGGATTTTTTAAGCGAGGTCAAGGAGCTGGCCAAAAAGCATGGTATTCCGATAGGCGGCGGGCCACCAGGCGCAGGCATGGCGATACCCAAGCGAGATTTGCGGATCCAGGTCAAGGAGCAGGCCGGCCAGATAGTTGTCGATTTTGGGCAGAGTATCAGCTGGATGGCCATGAAACCGGATCAGGCAACAAAATTTGCAGCCAGCGTAATTAAGATCGTTCAAAACATTCAAAGTATTGGCGCAGTAGGCGGCGACGCGGCAGAGAGCGAGAAAAAACCGGACGCCGATGAGGCCGAGAAAAAATCCGAGGTTGACAAGCCTAAATAATTAGGCATACCATAAGAGCGTCTGCTATCCGGAGTCAAAATTCTGAACGTAAACGGGCGACTCGATGGATCAACCATTATTTTTATCTTCTTTTGCATGAGCCCTGGGGTTTGACCACCCCCAGGGTTTTTGTTTTCTGAGGGCGCCGATGCGAGCAAATAGGAGAAAATACTTTGATTATCAAAGATTTACATATACTGATTTTGATCGGTATTATCATAGTTGTGGCCGGCGGAGCAGTTTGGGGCACGATCAAATTTGCAATTCCGAACCTAAAAGAGGGCCTGGGAAAGATCAATAAAAGGCAAATAGGATTGGAGCATAAAGTGGAAAAGGCCGTGAGCCAGGTCGATTTTCAAAAGGAGATCACCCGCTTAGACGATCAATTAGTAGCGCACCAGGGAGTTTGTCAATCTATGTTAATCGGCCGGATCGATGAGGTCAGGCACGATCTAAAAGGCATGGACCGGCTGCGGGAGCGGGCCAGGCTGGAAACGGTATCACGCGGAGATTTTGAGGATTATAAAGATGCGATCAAGAAAGATGTTAATCTCCTGGCTAAAAAGATGGATGCAGGCCAGACACTTTTAACCAGGCTCGATGAGCGCGTGTTAATGCTGCTAAAGAAAAATGGCTTTAGCGCAGCTCAATTAAAAACCTAAACGCAGGAGGCTAACAGATGGATGAATCAACCATATCGCAGCAGATTTTAGCAATTATTATTCCATTTGCAGTGGCGGCCGTATCGGCTTTGACAACCTGGGCCCTGTACGAGCTGAAAAAATGGATTAAAACCAAGACCGATAGCCAGGCCGTCGATGATGCTATGGTGATTTTAAGCGGAGTGGTGCAAAGCGCGGTTGTGCGGGTAAATGAAACGGTTAAGCAAGTAGGCGCCGATGGCGCGATTACCCAGGATGAGGGCCAGGTGCTAAAAGAGGCCGCGATTAAATCAATTACCGACCAGCTACCAACAGCCACCAAGAAAATTTTAGAGCTCGCAAACGATAACCTGGCTGAATTTATTTCCGGCCAGGTCGAGGCGGCCGTCTTGACAACCAAGCGGCTCAAAATCGACGCCGGCGCGATGGAGCCGAGAGTACCACCGCCGGCATAATCCCTAAAGGAAAGGAGGGCCTTTTCAATGAAACTGAGGAAACAGATTTTTCACGAATTTTGCGATAGCATACTGCTAATTATAGCAGTGTTCCTGGTGATCGCGGTCGCGGGCTGCGCGGGTACTCGATTTGCCGGTAATCCCATACCGGATACGCCGAAAGGCAAGTATGTCACAGCTCGGAAGTTTTATAATGACCAGCTCGAATCTCTAACCGTTTACGGCACCCTTTTGACGGCAGAGGATAAGGCCGAAATGAAAGGCAAGTTAGATCCAGTGCTTGACTCGATTGAAACCCTGTTAGACGGCTGGAAACTCGCTTTGATGGATCCGGCCAAAGATGCGAGCTCCTATGATGGTGCCTGGATTAAGTTAAGGACAAAGATGGCGGGGATTATCGCCAAATACCTTGACGATGGTTAAATTTAGCTCTGAATAGGGCTAATATCGGTCAGGGTAGACGATCGAATCGAACCTTAACAAGGAGTAAAGGACAATGGGAGCAGCAGAATTAACGATTTTACTATCGTTTTTAGAGGCAGGCATCCGGCTATATGACAAAGCCACCGCCGGCAAGACGCCGGAGGAATTAGAGGTCATGGCCGCAAGCGAGGAAGAACGAACTAAAACAGTGCGGGCCGCTTATGAGGAAGAATTCGGCGGCACAAACGCAGCAGATACCACAGAACCCGAATAACCAAAGGCGCCGGTTATTTGAGGTGGCCGGCAGCCGATAACCAGTAGGGCCCAGGGGCCGGCGGAGCCCCTGGGCATAGGGGAGCAAGAAATATGACCAGCACGTTAAAGGAATTGACAACCACTGAAATGGCTCAGATTATTTATACTTCCTGGCTGGAATTGGAAAAGGTTACGGATCCGGTTACACCCTGGCAGCCTTTTGACAGCCTAAATAATGAATTAAAGGCCCTGGAAGTGGCGCAAGTGGAGAGGATTATTAAAAATATCCGGCTAAGACCGCATGAGTTACACCAATATTTTAAGGTTACAGGCCAAAAATTGATCGCGGACGGCGCCCTGGATGAAAATATTATTGCAAGATTAAATATTTACATGATACCTTTTGGTGGATTGGGCATCGTTCAAAAAACCAGGTTTAGGTTACAGGTGCAACTCACCAGGATCCTAATGAGGCATAATCGAAATGTCACAAGAGAAGAAAAACGGCCAGGCTAACGGCAACGGTTATCCGGTTAAGATTTGGCAAAAGGTTGAGAATGAGTACCAGCTCGGCCAGCTAAGTGTTGCAGCGATTTCAAGGGCTTATGGACCGACCCGCCAGGCCATAATGAAACACATGGATGGCCTCGGATTAACGCGCAAGCTGGCCACCGATGTTAAAAATTCGGTCAACCACAAGCTACTCGAGGCTGAGTTACAGCATGCGGTTACACCCGATAACTATGATGAGTCCATCGAGAGCTATGGCGAGGTAGGCGCGGGAGTGGTGGGAGCTCACAAGATTTTATTTTCCAAAATCTTGCAACAGATAGATGTAACCGTCGAAGATTTAAAGAGCTCGAGCGGCATCATGGCCAAGCTGGCAGGCGGCGATCGAGTCAAGAAAAATATCGTCATGGCTGCGCAGCTGGCATTGAAAGAGCGCAACAATCTTTTGCGAACAGTGGCCTATGTGGTTGATAAGATAGTGCCCCTGCAAAGGCAAACTTACGGCCTCGATGGCGACGGATCCGGAGTCGAAAAGATCACCTACTACATTATAGGCGACTTAGAGAAACCGGTCGATGCCGGCATGGCACAGATCAAAAGCGCCTAATATCCTGGTACTCATACCCCTGGGTGGTCCGAGATCATCGATCCTCGAGCAAATGGCGAGCCCGTTTTGTGGGTGATTTCACCCAAATAGCCCAATTTAAGTAAATCGCTTGATAATTACATGAAAATTACAAGGCGGAAATTTCTAAAGCAGATCGGTATCGGGGCAGCTGCGGCCGTCATGGCGCCGGCGGTCCTGGTGGCGGCAGCAGAAAAGGCGCCGGCAGCGGCCTACCCTAATCCGCTTTTCACCGGCGCCCTGGGCCAATATGATGGCGTCCATATCTATGAGGACAAGTTAAGCCTATCGCAAATTGAAGATGCGCAACGATGGGGATCTGCATGGTCGAAGATCAAACCGGTCAAGATCGATGGCACTGATTATTATGTGTGTACGGCCGAGCGGATCCCATTTGATGAACTATACCGGCCAGGAGGCCGGCAAAGCAAAAGGAGAGGATAAGCCAATGCGGAGATTGAAATTTGGCATTAGCTCAACACAGCTACGAAACCAATGAGGAAAAGGTCACATACGATGCCATTCCGACGATTAGGCAATTTCATAAGTCGGGAGCCCCTTTACGCGCCATAGTCGGTCCGGTCGGATCAGGCAAAACCACCGGCGCAGCCTGGGAAGTGTGCAACCTTATCCCCTGGCATCTATTCAAGCATTTCAATATCAAACAGACCAAGTTTGTTGTTGTCCGCAATACCTATGCCGAGCTCCGAGATACTACGCAAACAACCATCTTTGAGTGGTTCCCATTCGGCGCATTTCTAAAGCAAGAGCAAAAGTACACGATCAAGCATCCGGACGGCCCCACCGTAACACTCCTTTTTAGATCATGCGATCGAGAGCAAGACGTTAAGAAGTTTAAGAGCCTCGAGGTAACTGGCTATTGGATCGATGAGTCAATCGAAGTGGCCGACTCGATCAAGCGTATGCTCAAAAACAGGATCGGCCGCTATCCAAAGATGAAAAAGGCCGTCGAGTGGTACAAGCAGAAGTTTGGCGCGGTCCCGCCGGAGTGGATCATCGATGGAAACGAAACATTCCCCCTGCCTCGTTTTGGCCTCGAAACCACCAACCCCCCCGATATTGAGATGCCCACCTATCACCAATTCGCCTGGCAAAACGAAGTGCCAGGGCCCATACCGGAAATAGAGCCCCTGGCAAACCATGAAGGATTCTGGCAGCCCCCGCGAGAAAACGAAAAGTATCTGCGGCCTGGCTATTACAACGATCTAATGCTGGACTATAAAGATACTCCGGATTGGATCGAAATGTATATCGACGGCAAGCCTGGCGTCTTAGTCAAAGGCAAGCTGGTATATTATAATTTCCGGCGGGATCTGCACCAGGCGAGAGCTCCGCTTGTATGGGTGGGCCCTGGCACACTGTATCGAGGATGGGATAACTCCGGAAACGTGCCGGCAGCCGTCGTCGTTTATAACCCTTCACCCCTGCGCTACCAAGTTTTAAAAGAATTCTGTCACGATAAGATGGGCATCGTTGATTTTTCCAAATGGGTGAAAGAAGAATGTAACAAGCGATTTCCTAATGCCGATTGGGTGGACTATGGGGATCCGGCCGGCGCGGCCAAGTTTTCAAAGAAGGAGGGCGGATTCACCAGCAATCAAATACTGATGGGCGAGGAAGGTATCACCGTTGAGAGCTCGGAGCAAAACTTTACAGCTCGCACTCAGGCGGTCGATAGCATCCTGGCCAGGATCGATGGCTGTTTGATAGATCCGACCTGTACCAGGCTGCTCAATGGATTCTTAGGCGGTTATCATTACAAAGAGATAATGAACACCGGCGAGTTTTTCGATAAGGCGGAAAAGAACCGATTTGCACATATCCACGACGCCTTTCAATATGTCATGGTCCGCCTGGTGGGCAACAAACCTAAAAAGCGCGGATCCGAAAAATGGAAACGCAAACGGCGCACAGCTATGAGCGTCTAAAGGGAGGATGCCATGAAATTTTTAGCATTTATTATCGCGGTATTATTTGTCGGTCTGTTTGTCTTACCAGCTGGCGCGGCCGATTCGAACCAAACGATTGGCTTAGAATGGGAGCAAGACACCGAAACATTTAGCGTAATGACCCGCTGGCAGCTCGGAGTCGGCACCGGACCAGGCGCCGGCTACACTCAATTTATCGATATTGCTAAAAGCAATCCAGTATCAACTAATCCAGATACCTACCAGGGCGACGCCGATATTATCTATACCGGCACCCCAGGGGAAACCGTTACCAAGTATATGAAATTGCGGGCCTGCATAGGTCCGGATGATACTACCGATTGCGGAGGCTGGTCGAATGAGATTAGCCACGCGGTTGATATTCCGATCGGCACCCCTGGCAATTTGAAAAAGGTATCAGCGATCATTTCAATTCGGATAGTGCCCAAGATCAAGGAAACCACCAGCGCCATTAAGGATGATGGCTTATTGGCCGTGAAAGGAATTTATTAAAGATGGCAGAGATAGCAACAGAGCTCGGATATTACAAAGGCCAGCCGGTTATCATGGTCAAGCCAAAGCATGAGCGCCGATCGAATAACCGGTTTTTAGTGAGTATGGGCCAGCTGCATGAGTGGTCAGAGGACCATAACGCCACGTTTGAGGAACATTTGTTTAGGGTAGGCAACCAGATCCACGCTCTATTTGACATGGGAGTGCCCGATTCGCGTAAACTCGCGGATATTGCGGCTGCCATTCAATCGAGGATCGATGATCTCATTAAGATGCCACCCCTAACACCCGAAAGGCAAGGAGTGGTAGAGGTAGAAGTGGTAGCAGCCGGCGAGAAATTCACGCATGAAATAAAGGAAGATACCGATGGCGGATATAAGCAATACTCCGGCAGTTGAGCCCGACCGGTTTAATGATCCGGACTACGGATACAATCAAGGCCTATCCCAGGGAGAAGAATTAGCACTCGCGGGCTTTACCGATGCGGAAACCCGCGACCTGGCCAAGCATCCCTATGATTTCGATGAAGTGATCTTGACTCGATACCGGCGCCTTAATGGCTGGTATAAGCGCGAGCGCCAGCTGCATGGTGATTTCCGGATCGAGCAAATGAAAGACCACAAGTTTTATGATGGCGATCAATGGGAGGAAGACGATAAGACCGAGCTCAAAGGCAGAGGCCAAAAGGCCACCGTCTTTAATCAGATCAAGCCTACTTGTGATTGGGTTATCGGCACCGAGAAACGCACCCGCATGGATTATATGGTATTGCCTCGAGGCAAAGAGGATCGGCCACTGGCGGAAACCAAAACCAAGATCTTGAAATATGTATCCGATGTGAGCAAGGAGGCCTTTCACCGCTCGAGGGCCTTTGAAGATTCGGTCAAGTCCGGAGTGGGATGGCTCGAGGCCGGCGTTAAATCCGATATTGACGATGAGCCGGTATTTGTCAGATGGGAAGATTGGCGTAATATTTGGTGGGATAGCCTGCACGTTGAGCCGGACTATTCAGATGCGCGTTATCTTTTTAGATCTAAATGGGTGGATTTCGATATAGCGGCCTCGATGTTTCCAAAGCGGATAGGAGTGGTCAAGCTGGCAGTGCAAAAAGATGATCTGTACTGGCAAGAGGAAGATCAACAGATCGATGTGGATCCGGTCGAGGGCGAGGCCGGCTTTGCGCTCGAGCTGTCCGGAGATACCGGCATTACAACCTGGTCGAGAAACCGAGTCAGATTGATCGAGGCCTGGTACAAAGAGCCTATGCGCGGCAAGGTAATGAAAGGCCGCGAGATCGGCACCTTAAATGGCATCATGTTTGATGAGAAGAATGAAAATCATGTTGCGCTTGTCAACGAGGGCCTGGCCAGCACGATAGATGCCATTCGAATGGGCGTCAGAGTAATGATCTTTTGCAGCCGAGGCGTTTTGCACGATGGACCGACGCCATACAATCACAACCGCTTTCCTTTTGTTCCTATTTGGGCCCACAGAAAAAAGACCGACAACTCACCTTATGGAATGATCCGCCAGCTGCGCGATCCCCAGGAAGATCTAAACAAGCGCAGATCCAAAGCCCTGCATATTCTAAACACGCGCCAGGTTGTAGCCGATGAAAACGCAACCGACGATTGGGATGATATTAAGGCCGAAGTCGATAGGCCAGACGGATTGATCCGCGTCAAGCAAGGCACCCGCTTTGATTTCCAGACCGACACACAGCTGGCCGGCGAACACATTATGCTGATGAATCAAGACGCCGAATATATCGAGCGGACCGGCGGCGTTAGTGATGAAATGATGGGCCGGCAGACAAACGCGGTATCAGGCCGAGCGATCACAGCCCGCCAGGAGCTCGGCACCACCTTGACCATGACCATGTTTGACAATCTCCGGTTAGCCTTTCAGCTGGTAGGCGAGCTCAAATTGAGCCTGGTCGAGCAATTCTATTCTGATGAGAAAACAATCCGGATCCAGGGAGCGCCGAACCAATGGGATTTCATAGATCTTAATTACGAGGATCCGGAAACCGGCGAAATGACCAACGATATTACAGCCAGCCAGGCGGATTTCGTTATCGATAGCCAGAACTATACCGCGACCATGAGGCAGGCAGCCTTTGAGCAATTAATGAGCATGATCGAGAAACTACCGCCGGAGCTGGCCATGAGCCTGCTTGATATTGTGGTGGATATGTCCGATGTGCCCTTGAAAGAAACCTTAGTGGCGCGGATCCGCGAGATCACCGGTCAAAAAGATCCGAGCAAGGATCCCCAGGATCCAGAAGTAGTGGCAGAGGAACAGGCCAAAGCCGAGGAACAGCAGCGCGAGAAAGAACTGTTAGAGGCTTTTCAGATGATCGAAATGAGATTGAAAGAGGGCCAGGCGGCCAAAGTCGAGGCCGAGGCCGTCGACAAAGGCATGAAAACGGAAGTCGAGGCCGATAAAACCGGCGCCGAAGTCGAGAAGATCGAGGCCGAAACAATGGCCATTGAGAGCTCGGTCGAGCTGGCCGACGAGGAATTAGACTTTAAAAAGACCGACGCGGCAGCCGGCCGGCAGATCGAAAGGGCCAAAGTCCTGAGTGACGTTGAAAAATCAAAGCGCGAGGGAGCGCAAAACCGATCGGAGATTAAAACCAATGCCACGACTAAAAAAACAACTAAGTAATGTTATGGGCGCTCGAGCGGGCGGCCGGATGAGAGGCCAACGCGGCGGCGACGTATCAACCGGCGAATTCAGACCAGGCAGAACACTCGGCGCGATGAAGAAAGCCAGGGGAATAGTAGGCACACCAGGCTTTCAGGGATCCGCACAAAGGGGGATTGCGGGCGTAATGGGAAGAAAGCGGGGCGCAGCGCAGCCACAGCCACAGCCACCTTTAACAACCTCGGGCGAGGCAATACCGGAAGTGGCAGCGGCCGACGCACAAACGCCGATAGCTCCGCCGGCACAGCCAAACCAGGCGCCTATTCCAGCAGCCGGCGCCGAAATGGGGCCAGTGCCCAGGGGAGTACAAGACGCCGGCGCCGGAGCTGGCGGACCGGTCACAGGGCCACCAAAGAGCTTTACAGGTCTGCGTGATAGACTCGCGCAACGATTTGCACCGGCCATGCAGGCCGGACCGGCCGGACCAGCCCCAGGAGCGGCGCCGATGTTAGGCGCGTATATGCAAAAGCGGTCAAACATGCCACCAGGTTTTAGAGCGGCACGACAACCGGCGAAAAGAAAATCCAGATTCTATCAAGGAGCATAAAAATGGCAGCACCCAAAGCGACAAAAAGGAAATTTGGCCCAGGCAAGACGGCCGCGATCGCAGCCAGCCGAGCGGCAACCAAAGCACAAACAGCACCAGGCACCGAGTATAAAGCCGAGCGGGCAGCCAAAAAGGCAGCGGGCGGAGGTATAAGCGCCGGCGCAATATGGGGCGGCGGAGCAGCGAGAAAGGCTGCGGCCGAGGAAAAAAAGAGAAAGAACAAAGAGCGCCTGGCCAAGATGAAAGCTCTAACAGCCGAGGCCAAGCGGAAACGGCAAGCGCGATCTGCTATGCCTACTTTTGGAGCGAGATAATGGCAACAGACCCACAAGGCGTATTTTCAACCTATCCAACATTCGGCAGAGGCAGATCTCAAACTGTTACCAGGCCGTCAGATGAAAGGGCCACCAGTTTAGGCCGCAAAAAAAAGAAAAAGGATCAAGCCGAGCGCATGGCCAGGATCCATGAAGCACAGCAAGAGCTCATGGCCCGCCGATCGTTAATGACTCCGGAGGGCCCGAGAGTTGATATTAACCCCTGGAATAAAAGTTAGGAGGCATCCAAATGTCAGGAGAAGGAACAGCACCATCAAAACACGGTAGGAAACCGCAAAAGGACACCTACACCGGAAAGCCAGCCGGCGGCCAGACCAGAGCGGCCACCGAGGGCGCGGCGAGCGGATCCGGAGGCAAGAGCCCAGGCAAAAAGAAAAACCCGAAACCGCAAAAGCGGCCAGTGAAAAACAGCTCGAGGGATAAGGGCTATTAATCCGGATTTTACCTAATAAGAATTTAGGAGTTTAGCCATGCCGTTGACTAAAAAAGGCCGCAAGATCATGGGCGCCATGAAAGAAACCTATGGCGGCGAAAAGGGCGAGCGCGTTTTTTATGCCAGCAAGAATAAAGGCAGAATTTCGGGAGTCGATAAAGAGCGGAAAAAGAAAAAGCACAATTCTTATATGCGCAACCGCCGGCGTATGCCGGAGCGCAAAAACTACGGCCGGCAAGACTACCGGCGCAAAAAATCGAATTATTGAAGGAGGCCCAGGATGGCACAGGACAAAAAGAAAAAGAAACAACCAGGTTTAATTGAAATGGGCAAGGCGATTTATGGTGCCTACATGGGCCGGCGTGAACCGATGGCCGAAACCAGGCCACCCAGGCGGCCGATGAAGATAGCAGCAGCCGAGGCAGCCGAGGAAAAAGAACCAGTGGCCACAGCACCGCCTAAAAAGAAAAAGAAACGCGGCGGGGTGGCCGGCGTCATGGATATTATTAAAGAGCGTAAGCGCCGGATGGCCGAGGCGGCGGGCGATTAATCATTAATCCTTAACTTAACCAGGAGGTAGATCATGGTAGCAAAAGCCGAGGACCAGGCAAAGGTAGAGGCTCCGGCCGGCGACGGTCGGACCGACAAAGAAAAATTAGGCGATATTGGCTTATCGCCAGAAGAATTGGCCGCCCTAAAGGGCGAGGATGAAACAAAGGCGGCCGATAAGGGTGAGGCCGGCAAGGATGCCGACAAACCCACCGGAAAGGAGGCCGACGATGCCACCAAAGGGGATAAGCCGGCCGAGGGTGAGGCGGCAGCTGGTGAAGCCGGCGCCGAAACCAAAACAGACGATAAAACCACCGAGGCAGCCGAACCAATACCGGATCACTTTGTTGCGATGGCGGAAACGCTAACAGAGGATGATTTAAAAGAGATCGATACAGAAATGGTCACTCTTAGAAAATCATTCGATGACGGCGATATTGATTATGAGAAGTACACCGATAAGCGTTTAGAGCTGGAAAAGCTAATCTGGCACCATGAGCAAGCGGAAATGCAAAACGAGGGAGCCATAGAGCAACGCTGGCAGTGGGAGCGCGATTGGTACATGCAATCAAACGCCGAGCTTAATCAATCACAGGTAATTTATGGCGCCTTTGCAGCCCAGGTCAATGCACTTTTGGCCGATGAGGAATGGAACACGCAGCCAGGCTTTCAGATTCTAAACGAGGCCCACAGGCGGGTAGCAGCTGAAATTGACAGCGTAGCGGGCCCAGGATCCGGAGCGGTAGCACCAAACGGCAGGCCGGCCGGCGGCGAAAAAGAAACAGCCGACAAAAGGGCCAAAGACGCCTTGAAAGCAGCTAAAGCGGCCGAGTCCGGTAAACTACCGCCAGAAACCCTGGCGAGAGTACCGGCCGCAAAGGATAACGCCGATGTGAGCAAGTGGGCGGCGATCGATAACTTAGAGGGCGATGAATTTCAAAAGGCCCTGGATAAATTGACGCCGGCGCAGCTCAAAGAATACGAGGATCATCATTAATGCCACGACAAAAGCGGATTAGGTGATTGAAAATGGCATTACTGACCGACGTATCCAAAACCGAAATAGTGAAATTAGCCGTCGACAAGATCTTAATCAGATTAAAAGTGATTAAGAAAAGCGGCAAAAAGGTACGCATTTGCATAGATGCACCTAAAGAAGTGAGTATTTCCAAAGAGAAAATATCAGAAGATTAAAGGCCGAGGTTCATTTATAGCCCCCTGTTAAAACAGAGCAGGGTAGAGGCCAGCCGGAAAGGCGCCGACGATGGCGCTGGCGAGTGCAGGAGTTTTTTATTAACTGCTAAACCTTTACCCATAACTATCTGAACAGGAGGCTATAAAATGGCACAAACAATTATTGGGGTAAATGACCCCAAAGCTGTCAAGAAGTATTCGGCATTTCTCGCGGTCGACGTAGCGCGTACTTCCTATTGGAGCCGGAAATTTTTTGGCCAGGGAGTTGAGAGTGGCATGCCCATTCATCAGCTCAATGAGCTGGAAAATGACGCCGGCGAATTCATTTCTTTTGATCTTTCCATGCAGCTGAAAATGCAGCCGGTCGAGGGGGATGATGTTCTCGAGAACAAGGAAGAAGAACTGAAATTTTACACCGATGGCGTCTTTATCGACCAGATGCGCGGCGGTGTGAATTCCGGCGGCCGCATGACCCGAAAGCGGACCATCCACAATTTGCGCAAAGTATCGCGCAAGCGTCAAAGCGAGTGGTGGGCCCGCGTATTCGATGAGCTCCATTTCATGTATCTTTCCGGAGCTCGAGGCATCAATGCCGAGTTTGTTTTTCCGTCAACCTATACCGGTTTTGCCGGCAATTCATTGACCGCTCCGGATAGCGAGCATATCCAGGTGGCCAACGGCAAAACCAAAGCCACCTTGCTTGTTACCGATGTTTTAACTCTGAGCGAGCTCGACAAGGCCAAAGCGGTAGCAACCATGATGGGCGGCGGATCCGGAGGCGGCGACGCCGGCACCGATGGCAACACGCAGACGCCTAAGATCATGCCGATTATGATTAATGGTGAAAACCATTTCTGTACGGTTATGAATCCGTGGCAAGTTTATAACGTGCGAACCAACGTGAATGTTGGGCAGTGGCTCGATATTCAAAAAGCGGCAGCGGCGGCCGAAGGGCGTAACAACCCGATTTTTAAGGGCGCCCTGGGCATGTATAACAATATCGTGTTGCACGAACACGAAAATCTGATCCGCTTTGATGATTATGGCTCCGGATCCGATATTGAGGCATGCCGAGCCCTTTTCCTGGGTGAGCAGGCGGGAGTCTGCGCGTTTGGATCCCCTGGCACCGGTTTGAGGTTTGGCTGGTTCGAGGAAACCCGCGATAACGGCAATCAGCTTGTTATCACCACGCACAGTATTTTCGGCGTGAAAAAGGTCACTTTCAACGGCAAGGATTACGGTATTTATGTAATTGATACCGCTGCTAAGAATCCGACCACCTAAACAGCCGGATCTTTTGACTTTAACCTTTAATTTGTAAAATTATCATTCGATATTAACCGAATTTTACAGGAGGAAAAATCATGGCAGAAATTTATATCGCAAACATGGCAGGGGAAAAGGCGCCAGGCAAGAGCCCTCATTCGGCCGGCGAGGTATATGTCAGCGATGGCTATATCGATATTGTGACGGCCTTAGTGGTAGACGATCTTGTGCAGCTCTGCGTCCTACCGCCTAAGTGCATCCCGCTGGATTTTGTACTGGAAAGTGAGGATCTTGACACAGTGGCGGATCTCACTTTGACAGCGGCGCTTATGCTGCGAGCTGGCACCGACATTCTCACCAACTACAATTTCTTTGTCGATTCGACAGTGGGCCAGGCAGGCGGCATACAGGCAAAGGAATGGATCGCTGCGTCTTTCGACAATCTGCGGGCCGCATATTCGCAGACCGTCGAGGCCATTGTGGCTTTGAAAGTCACGACAGCACCGGCCGGCGGCGGAGTCGGAGCAGTGCGCGGGATCCTCACTTATCGAGCCCAGGAGCAGCAAGACGTTTAATAGGCTCGGTCTTTAATTGAACAATAGTTGACCAGGCACCTAATGAAGGGCGGGCCGGCAGGCGGTCCGCCCGCAACTAAAGGACAGGAGGCCTATTATGTTGATTAAATGCACGATGCGCGAGGGCGTAACCGAGGCAGTGATTGAAGGTTATCGCTACACTTTTAGACCGGACGCGGCCGGAAACCCGCTTTGCAGCGTCACAAAAGAGGCGCATATCAAGCAGTTGTTGGATATGGGATCGCATTGTTATGTTGAGTATCACCCGCCGATACCGGTTGAGCAAATGGCCGCAAAGGATATTTTGGCAGCGCCGGAGGGCGTTTACGAGGAAGAAAAGGCGCAGATCCGCCAGGATATAGCCGACGGAGAACAGATCGAGGCCGAAAAAAAGGAAAAGGCGGCCCAGGATCCGGAGGCCAGGCTAAAAGCCCTGGAAGATAAGCAGGCGGCCGAGGATCCGCCGGCAGTGGCACAAAGCGCGGCAGCCGGCATGGCAGAGGCAAAAATAAAGACCATTATCAATAGCTTTAAAACACTGGACAAAAAACGGTTTTCCGGATGGTTAGAGGCGAACCGCGATCAAATAATCACAATGCCCGAAGATGTTAAAATCGCACTGGCCAAGAAGGTCAAAAAGAATTGGCCCAAACTGGATCCGGAGATCCCAGGCTTAGATTTGGAGAAATATGCCAACAGCACCGACGCCACCAATAAAGGACATCGTAATAAGTAGTGAAGATCCGGAGCTTATCGAGATCCTAAAAGAGATCAAGCAGACTCTCGATATACGCGAGGGGCGCCTGGGCGATACCAATTTCCGATTTATAGATTATTACGAATTAATCGAGCTCCTGGCCGGCGATGAAACGATCACGATTACCGTTTTGCCAGGAGCTCATTCTCACCCTCATAATGAAACCACAGCCAAACAGGGCGCCGGACCGGAGTATTATCATTTAACTTTAGCCGAATATGGCGCCCTGGGCGCAATTCCAGCTCACAACGATACGACCGGAAAGCAAGGCGGTACCGCCGGCGAGTATTACCATTTAACGGCCACCGAATATGGCAACCTACACCCACCGGACATAATCACAGAGGGTAACAGCTCGGTCGAGGTTGTCGACACCGGCACTGGCCAGGTTGATATTACCATCGATGGCCAAGTGGTCGGACAGTGGAAAAGCAACGGCCTATCCTTATTAGGAACTAACGCCAATGTGCTTATCGGTCAAAACGACCTGGTGCAAGGCACGTTATTTATATTAGGCGGCACCGGCGGCATAGGGGCCGGCGGCGGCACGATTTACATTTATAACGATGCTGCAAACGATTCAAACGCTGAAAATTTTGGGATTGAGGCCAACGGCGGAAATTTACGGATAGGCCCGAATACAGATTACAACGCCTTAAAATTTGATACCGCCATCGATGAGTGGATTTTTAAACACCCGATTCAGTTTGTAGACGGCCAGCTAATAACTAATATCGGCACACCGATTGATCTAACCATTAATTGCGGTACCGATAAAACGGTGAAACTTACCGAGGGCGTTTGGAAAGATACAAACGTCGGCGGAGCTCAATTAAACCCGATACCGGCCTTTGCACCGGACCTGGAAAAGTTTTTAGACGAGGGCGGCGGCGATACCGGTATTTACACCCTGGCCTTTGCAGTGAATGAAAGCGCCTCCGGATCCTTTGAGATCCAGCACGATTACAAAGAGGGCACAGACATATCATTTCATATTCACTGGCAGGGGATCGCGGCGCCGAGCGGCACCGATTTTGTTAAATGGGAGCTCACCTATACGATCGTAAGATTTGATGCAACCATAGATGCCTCAACAGTAATCGTTATCGAAACCGCGATCGATACCCAATATAAAAACAACACTTCCGTTTTTCCGATCATAAGCGGATCCACCGGCGGCAACAATGGCGGGCCCATTCAGATGGGCGATCAATTCTTGCTTACCGCCAGGAGAATAGCGGCAGCCGGCGACGCATACCTCGGAGATGCGCTTGTGCTTACGGCCGGCCTGCATTACGAGGTTGATACTTTAGGATCCAGGCAAATAGGAGTCAAATAATGGGAACAATAACAGTAGGCAGCGTCATTGACCAATTCGAAAGAAAAGTCCTCGATGAGAGCAACGACGATTTGAGCGAGGATGAAAACATAACGATTTTTAATAATTGCATCCGGACCATAATTTTATTAGTGCCCAGGCTGCATAGCGATACCGAGGCTCAATTATTGGCGCCTGGTGTACTTCAATATTTGCCGGCAAAGGCTATCGAGCTTGTTGATATTCCCCTAAATATGGGATCCGACGGCCAAGTACCTGGCGACCCGCTGCGCGAAACCACGCTAAAAATATTCAATGATGTGTATCCACAATGGGCCTCGGATCCGGAGGCCACCGTCATTGAGCACTTTATGAAAGATGATAACGATCGCAAACGCTATTATGTTTATCCGCCAGTGCATAGCCAAGACCAAGTTTACGTTTTAATTCAAATGAGCACCTTACCGACGCCGATAACTTATGACGTAAGCGGAGATTGGAAACTGCTAACCATCCCGCTCGAGGATCAATATATCGACGCGATTCACAACGGCATGCTTTATATGTTTTATGACGATGATAGCGATAATCCAGGCAACACTCCGCGATCACAAGTGTTTTATCAACGCTTTGCAGTGGCCTTGCAGCTGGATACCGGCCGGCCCAGGCAACGCCAGACCTAAAGGAGCAAACCATGACAACCGTATTATATCGATCAAATGGCGGCGAGGTTTTCAAGATCTCACCGACTAATCAAACATTCGATCAAAGGGATTCGAACTATTGGGCAGTGGCCACAGATCCCAATTTTCCGGATGGCACCGAGCTCCGCCAGGGCGGCGACGGTCCGCTAAGAGTGCTTGGCTTTGCAAAAATCATCGATGGCGGCGATTGCAGAAATGCCACAGCTCCGGAAATAACCGCCTTTGCAGCGGCGGAAACGGCCGACGAAAACATAATGGACCGCGACGGCGCCAGGGATCTATTCGAAAACCACCCGCGATTTAGAAAAATGATGGTGGCCTTTGCCGATATTCTCAAAGATGAGATCAATATTTTAAGGGCAACTCAAAGCCTGCCCGATCGCACCCTGGCGCAGCTCAAAACGGCCATGCTTAACCGCATGAGCGAGGATGATTAAATGACAACCTTTATCCCGAGAGCCTATCCGATCGCTGAGATTGCGATCGCGGTAGAGTCAAGAGTGCCCGAAAGGATCCAAGAGGGCGATATTTGCGGAGTGCGCAAGCCCCAGGTCGGCATAGGATTAAAAGAGGCCAGCCAGTTTTTATGGCTTTTAATCGAGGGCCTTGAAGCAAACGAATATTCCATTTTAAATACGCCGGTATATGAGCCCTTTGATCCCACCGGCCAATATAACGACGCTAAAACCAGGTTCGATAAAAAGCGATTTTGTGTGCCCCTGGCCAGACTCTTACAAGTAGCACCTACCATTAATCTGGCCAGGATCCGAGATACAGCCGACGATTACCAGCCATTTTATACCCTGGATCAAGACGATCATTTATGGCTAACCGATATGGGGCCCCTTTCCCATGAGGGCCTTATTTTCGATAAAGTGACCGGAGCATATTTATAATGGCATCTTCACGAAAAGTAGCCACCAATGAGAACATTTCCACTTATGGCGCCGGCGGATTTGGCCGCGATTTCACTGTTTTAAGCACCTGGGAGGCGGCCAGCGATTTGGATCTCATTTCAGCGGCCCAATCGGAAGTGCTCGAACTTTACGACGATGCGGCCAGCTTTGACGATTTTGTAAAGGTGAGCGGAGCAACAGCGAATTCAACCTATTTTAGAATAATCCGACCGGCCGGAGTAAAGGGCCAGGCCTCATGGCAAGGCCACGATGGAACACCTAATAACGGCGTATATATCCACTCTACCGGCGATGATATTGTTTTTGACAGCGACGAGGACAATTACCAATTACAGGATCTAATCATAGGCTATACGAGAGCGGATCAAAATAATTTTAGCCTAAGAATGGAAGATCCAGGCACATTTCAGGCAGCAGTAGGAGTAATTCAGCACCACGCAGACGGAGGCCTTTCAGCTGGCAGGGGGATGATGTTAGCCGGCGAGGACAACTTTTTTATAAATTGCCTGGTGCAAGATACCGATAGATTTGGATATGACCCGAGGCCTGGCAGTGGATTGTTTGTTTATCTCTATAATTGTTGTGCGATTAACAACGGGCAAGATGGATTTCTTAGTTCGAACAGCGACGGCACCGCTAATATTGTGCTTAAAAATTGCCTGGCATACGGCAACGGCGGCGAGGATTTTGAAACCGGCGGCGAGTTTGATGAAACAAATTCAACTAATAACGCCTCGGAAGATGCGACCGCGCCAGGCGTAAACGAGAGAATAAACCAAACATTTACCTTTAGAAATGCGGGCTCCGATGATTGGCATCTTGATATAAACGACGCCGGCGCCAGGGATTTTGGCGCGGATCTGAGCGCCGATGGCGATTATGCCTTTGACGATGATATTGATTTCCGGACCAGGATAGCGGCCTGGACTTGGGATATAGGCTTTGATGAATATTTTTCACCATATCCAATTATGAGCGATCGAGAACCCGACGCGCTTGTATTTGGAAACCGAATAGTGAGGTAAATAGCCATGAATTTAGGAAAATGGGAAATAGACGATTTTGTGACATTCACCTGTAACACGCACGATCCGGAAACCGGCGCAGCCACCGACGCCGACGCAGTGCCGAGCTATCGCGTGTATGAGGATGAAACCGGCACACCGATCTTGACCGGCGTTATGGCGCTATTAGATAGCGCAAACACGGCCGGCTATTATTCCGAGCGGATCCAGCTCACAGCGGCCAGCGGTTTTGAGGATGGCAAGTCGTATAGCATTTATATCTCGGCCACAGTGAACAGCACCGAGGGCACGTTAAGCCACGCCTTGCAGATTGGCGCGGCAGGCACAGCGCCGACAGTGGGCCAGATCGCAGACGCGGTATGGGATGAACCGATCGCGGATCATACGACGGTTACACAATTTGGCGGGAAAAATCAAAAGGTTGTGCCGTCTGAAACGATCGCGGATTATAAAGCCGACGTTTCCGCCCTGGCATTAGAGGCCACCCTGGCAGTGGTCGACGGCATTGTGGATTCGATTTTAGTCGATACCGGCACCACTTTGCCGGCCGAGCACTCCGCATTAGCCACAGCGGCAGCCCTGGCCACCCATGACGGCAAGCTCGATACCGTCGATACCGTAGTCGACGCCATTAAGGCGGTCACAGATCTGCTACCGGATGCCGGAGCTCTGACCACGATTGACGGCAATATCGATTCTATCCTGGTCGACACTGGAACAACTTTGCCGGCCGAACACGCACTCTTAGCCACAGCGGCGGCCCTGGCTACCCATGACGGCAAGCTGGATACCGTCGATACGGTTGTGGATGCGATCCAGGCAGTTACCGACAATTTGCCGGACTCCGGCCAGCTCTTAGATCTGGCATTGATTTTGACCGATACCGGCACGACTTTGCCGGCGCAGATAGGAGCCTTAGAAAATCTAAGCGCGGCCAATGTTCAGACAGTGCTTGAAACAAACGATCTGGATCATCTGCTTAAAATTGCCCATCCCACAGGGGATCCGGTTGCGAGCACGATCTTTGACCTGGTTATGAATAAAGACGGCTCGCAGACTTTTGATAGGGCCGACGATTCATTAGAGGCCATTTCAGACGGCGAAAGCACCGCACCGACAGCGGCCCAAGTGGCAGACGCGGTATGGGATGAAGATATTGCAGATCACACAACCAGCACTAAATTTGGCGGAAAGAATCAAAAAGTGGTGCCCTCTGAAACACTGGCAGATTACAAGGCCGATGTTTCAGCTCTGGCGACCTCGGCAGCCCTGGCCACAGTGGATAGCGTAGTCGATGCAATCAAACTTATTACCGATGCCCTGCCAGACTCCGGCCAGCTGCTTGACCTGGCTTTGATCTTGACCGACACCGGCACGACGCTACCAGCAGAACACGCGACCTTATCGGGGCAACATTCCTTGCTGGCCACAGCGGCCTCGATCGCACTCTTAAACAACCTTTCCAGCTCCGATATTCAAACCGTCTTAGAAACCAATGATCTTGACCACCTGGCGAAAGTGGCACACCCGACCGGCGATCCAGTGGCCGACACCCTCATTGATCTGATTATGAACAAAGACGGCAGCCAGACCTTTGCGCGGGCCACCGATAGTTTAGAGGGCCAGACCGACGGCGGAGGCACCCCACCGAGCGCGGCAGTGGTAGCGGCGGCCGTTTGGGATGAAGCCATTTCCGGACACACCGGCGGCACCACCTTTGGAGGCAAGAATCAAATAGGAGTGCCGAGCGCAACCTTAAACGATTACAAGGCCGATGTGAGCGGGCTTGCTACCTCGGCAGCCCTGGCGACGGTCGATACAGTGGTCGACGCGATTAAGGCAGTGACCGACCTACTGCCAGACGCAGGCGCCTTGACCACTATTGACAGTAATATCGACGCCATAAAGGCAGTGACCGACTTGATACCGGATGCAGGCGCCATGAGCGATTTAGCCTTGATCCTGGCAGATACAACCGCGATCCTGGTTGACACCGGTACAAGCCTACCCGCCACCCTGGCCACCCTGGCCACAGCGGCGGCACTGGCCACAGTGGATGGCAACGTCGATGCTATCCTGGTGGACACTGGCACCACAATTCCGGCCAGCATAACGGCCATGCAGAGTGACGTTGACGATGTTCTTGTGGATACCGGCGATATACTCACAGACACAGCGGCCATTTTGAGCGATACCAGCGATATTTTAGATGATACGGCCTTAATCCTGGCAGCAGTGGGCGGCGGTCCGCCGGCGGGCGCACTTACCTTTGTCTATAACGTGACAAACCAGGTAAGCGGAAATCCGATCGGTGATGTTGACGTTTGGGTAACGACCGATGAACCAGGCGCAAATGTGGTAGCCAGCGGCAAAACCGATGCTTTCGGAAATGTGACATTTTACCTGGATGCCGGCACTTACTATTTATGGAGCCAGAAAAGTGGCTTTAACTTTGAAAATCCGGATACGGAGGTAGTGAGCTAATGGGTTTAACACAAGGAACGCCGGTAACTCCGGTAGGCACTGGCTTTGTGCCTGTTTCAAATTGGTATAATCATATTTGGCCAAACGTGCCGATGTGCCCAAACCCTAAGATTAAAGAGGCCATTTTAGACGCGGCCAGGACTTTTTTTAGGGAAACTGAGCTCTGGACCGTCGAGCTGGAACTGTTAAATATCAATTCTGACCAGGCCGAGTATGATCTGGCAAGCCCCCTGGGCGAAATGGTGAGCCTCGATCATTATGAAATTATGAGCGATGCGTCCGGCACCGATACTTTTTACCGGAAAAAGGTAATATCTGAGCTGGCCATCGATGCAAACCCATTGGAGCGCGACGATTGGCGCAGCCAAACGGCCGATGATCCCGACGCGGCTTGGGTAGGCCAGGCCTTAAAGATGCGTTTAACTTACATTCCGGACGTAGATATAACGGCCGGCCTTAAAGTCTGGATCAATATCATGCCTTTCGAATGGGCCGAAACAGTGCCTAAAATCCTATGGACTCACTATAAAGAGATTATCATGGCCGGCGCCTTATCGGATCTACTGTTGATTGGAAATAAGCCCTGGACTAATCCGGATCTGGCCAGTGCTCATGGAGTGGGTTTTGAAGAATCCTTTTTAGGGGCCAGGCAAAAGAAGTTTTCCGGATTTGTGAGGCACCGGACCAGGGATATTCTCACAACCAGATACATTGATTTTTAAGAGGTAAATTATGCCTGTTTACAAATTTGAAAACAATGCCGAGGGTAAGCTGGAAAATGCGATCGGCGCCGGCGATACGTCGATCACATTAGAGGCCGGCGACGGCGCCCTGTTTCCTACCCTGGGAGCTGGCGAGCAATTCCTGGCGATTATACTCGAGGGCTCAAAAAGTGAGTGGGTAACTTGCACCGATCGCGCCGGAGATATTTGCACAGTGATTAGATCGGCCAGCCCGCAATCGTTTGACACCGGTTCAGCTTTTGAGCTCCGAATGAGCGGCGAGCTGTTAGAGCTCTTTTTCCAGAAAGGCGAAAATCGAGTTGTGACCGAGGATCCGGACGGATCCCTGGCAGCCAATTATTTTGGCGAGGAAGTCTACAACTCGGTAAATGGTAAGTGGTGGAAACACACAAGCGGTATGAATTGGCTGGAAATGGGAATAACTGAGGCGCCTTAATGCCCTTTATCTTTAATAATCGCGCAGTGTCGCACCTGGAAAAGGCGATCACTGACACTGAAACCGAGCTCCGGATCCCATTAGCTGATTTTGAGCAATTCAATAGATTTGGCTCCGGCGCCGACGCCTTTATGTTTTGCATTTTGCGCGGTCCGATCGAGCGCGAGATTGTCAAGATTATTCCGGATGAAAGTAATTATCCGCCGGATCAATACCTGGTATGTGAACGCGGCCAGGGCGGCACAGTGGCGCAAGATTGGCCAGCTGGCACACTCTTATATTTATCAACCACAGCGGACCATTACAGCTCGATCATACAGCGCGGAAATGAGCGCACAGTGGGCTTTAATCCCAATGGCGTTATATCGCCTGATTATGCCGGCGAGAAGATCATGCAAGATCTTGGCTGCGCGGTCCGATGGTGGCAAGCAATTACGCCGGTTGATCCTTACTGGCACCTAATAGCCGGCGAGCCATGCGCGGGCGAGCTCTTTGAAAATCCGACCGGTTTTTTTATTTCAGATGTGTGGATCCCTGCACCGGCGATTATTCCAACTTGGCTACCGATCACAAAGGAGCGATACCCGACCGGCCCGCAATATTGGCAGCCAGACGGCCACGAAAGTTTTATTAACCCTCAATATTATTGGCAATCAAATAATGATGATCCGCCTAATTTGATCCATACTTTTGATGTTTATCGAAACGGCGGACCGGATCTAAGAGCAAATTGGCCGATTTCAGCCGTTAATATCCGAGGCCTAAGAATTTATACCGGCAATGCCTCTGTTTTGCCCAGGGTGGAAATTGATATGGGCCCAGGCCCGCCAGGATGGCAATTATGCACAAAGACATTTTTAAATGTGGCATCCGGCGCCGATATTGAATTTGAATTACCGACTTGTGACCCAGGATATACGAGTGATGAGATTTATGGGATCCGAGTATGGACCGGCACCGGCGCCAGCAACCAAATTACATTAATCGAGGTAGCCGATGCCGATCAAACAGATTTATGGAAATCCTTAAATAATCAGATATGCTGGACTCCGGTAGCCGGCCAGGGCACCTGGGGCACCGGCGGCGGCGGCACTCCGCCTGGATGGGTAAGCTCCTTTGATCCAGGCTTTTTAGGCGGCAAGTATATTTTAAATTTACAGATGTATATTAATCCAGGCACGATTGACAACCGGACCGCCTGCCCGAATTATCCGAGCCCGCCACCGGATTGGGGCCGGCGCCTGCAATATGTGAGATTTACTGAATACAGCGCCGATATAACTTTTGATAGGCTCGAACTTTATATATCGGAGGGGCCCAGCGGTCCTGTTCCCTGGCTGGTCACAGCCGGATACCTCAAAATCGGTATGAAAATGAGCGCGTTTAATGATTGGTTTTCCAGGCGAATTGATTGGTACAGATTTAATTTGAATGATTGGGTGGACATAGCGGGTATTAGAATGTGGGCACCACTGCCCTTTAGAATTTCACAAATGGATTTTTGGGATAACGGGCCTTAAAGCATGAGTTTTCTATTTAATAATCGCGGAGTATCACATTTAACTTTTCCGGTCACTGATTCAGAAACCGAGCTCCGGATCCCCTGGCCAGACTTTAACTCTTTCATGCGATCAAATGCGCGGTCCGGCGATCTCATGTATGCGATCCTAAGAGGCCCGATCGAGCGCGAGATTGTCGCAATAGATCTCATAAATAGCTTTTCGGGCACCACAGACAAATATTTGAAAGTTATTCGAGGCCAGGGCGGCACCAGCTCAATGGATTGGCCGGCAGGCACTCTGCTTTTTATATCGACTCACGCGGACCATTATAACGCCTGCTTTCAACCCGACGGCACCAGGCAAGTAGATTTTAACCCCAACGCCGTTTTAAGTCCGAATTATGCCGGCGAAAAGGTTTTTCAATTCGCCGGCTGCGCGGTCCGCTGGTGGCAGAGCTTTGATGCTGTTAGCCCTTATTGGCATTTAATCGCTGGCGAGCCCTGTCTTCCACAGGAAGAATTTGTAAACCCGACCGGATCTTTTCTTTCTAAAGTCTGGCTTGTGACCACTCCGCCATGTTGGGCGCAGCAATTTGATGACACTTTTTGGGAGCCGGATGCAGGCTCGGCAATTTGGACCGGCAGCCAGTGGGAAAATAACCCGCCCGACACTTTCTTACAGATACTACCGATAGGCATCTGGTCGGATGGATACCGGCCGCAGCTAATGAAAGTATATCGGCCGGTTGAGGGATTTACAAATGTTACATTACGAAAAGAGCCCCTGGTCGAGATGGTTAATTTTCCTAATCTTAAAGTGGGCCCGACCGGCAGAATGTATGAAATTCCGAGCGATCATCTACCAGCCCACACACCAGCACCCTTTGATGCTGATATTAGCAGATTTGATATGAGCGGATTTGTTAGCGGCAAGGTGGCATTGAGCAATCTTGAATTTTTTGATTGTGAAAAAGAGGAAGTGATACCGATAGCCGATGGACACATTCATGGGCCCTCCGGTCCGGATTATGACGCGGTTAGAAACGCGGCCACCGGTCAAAGCGTATTCACCACGCTGACCAGCAGCACCCAGCAAAGTTACAGAAGTAATGTGGGCGCTTTTAATTATAATATCGCTCGAACTTTTATGTATTTTGATTTGAGCGGCATTACGATCACAGATGTTCGAGAAGTGCTTTTAGCTGTCCAGTGCAAAATCGTTTCAACCAATAATGCAAGATGTATTCAACAGAGCAGCGCCGGCGGACCACCGCTCACAGTGGGGGATTATGGCGCGGTTGCCGGACAGCTTTTAGCGGATCAAGTTGGCCCTTTTGTGTTTAACAACCGCCACGATTTTTGGTTTAACGATTACGGCATAAATTTGGTTGAAAGTTATGTTGGCATTGGCACCTTAATTATTTGCATGAGGGATTATGACAATGATTTTATATCCAACCCACCGCCGATGACGGCCCCGAAGAATACAACCACAGCTTCAAGGTTGGACAACCATCCCAATGACATGAAGCCGACTCTTAAAATTTTTGGGAAAACTTAGAGGGTTTATCCATGCGAGAGCAAATTCAAGTATTTAGAGGCATCCGGCCGCGAGTAGGCGCCAGCCTTTTAGAGCCTAATGAGGCTCAAATAGCGCGAATGGTCAAGATTACCCAGGGGCATTTAAGGCCCTGGGCTAATCAGCTTTTAGCCGATACGGCGGAAACCGGCGAGCTGGTCCGCACCATTTATCTATATCTTTCACAATATTGGCTAACCTGGGATGCCGACGTAGATGTTTTGCCTGGGCCGATCGCGGGCGATACTGAAAACAAATTGTATTATACCGGCGATGGGATCCCGAAAAAGACAAACGAAACCGAGGCCACCACAGGCGCCGGCGATATGCCGATCAATTTTTATCCAATGGGAGTGCCGACGCCGGCAGTGGCGCCAGTGGCAGCCCTGGGCGCCGGCGGATCCGGAGATGCGCGGGTAGTGGCCTATGTGTGGACCGTCGTAACTTCCTGGGGTGAAGAAGGTCCGCCCTCGGCCGGATCCAACACGGTTACAGCATTACAGGCCCAACAAGTCTTTTTAACCGGTATGTCTTTAGTCTGGCAGAGCGCCACAGCATACACGACCGAAGATTGGATAGTGCCCACAGCCCTGGTGGATCACGTTTATAAATGTGTGCAGGCGGGCACTTCCGGCGGCGGAGAACCAACCTGGGGCACAGTTGTTGACGCTGATACCACAGACGGCACAGTGCTATGGAGAGCCTATAAAAAGGAGATCCTTTACGGATCCGGCGGCGGCAAGCGGATCTATCGAGTAAACACCGGCGATACATTCGCTCAATATCAATTTGTTACGCAGATCCCACAGGCAAGCACAACTTACACCGATACAAAGCTGGATACCGAGCTGGCCGAGGCTTTATCTTCTCAAAACAACCAGCCCCCGCCCGATGGAATGATCGGTCTTGTATCCCTGGGCCGGTTTTTCGCCGGCTTTGTGGGCAAAAATATCTATTTTTCAGAGGCTAATTTTGTGCATGCCTGGCCCACAGCCTATCAAATAACGCTCGATTTTCCGATAGTTGGATTGGGAACGATAGGCAATATCTTAGTAGTTGGCACAGAAGAAAATCCGTATGTGATTTATGGTACGGAGCCAAGCGTCATGCAGCCTCAAAAATTTCCGGATCCGCACCCATGCCTTTCTAAAAGGGGCATTGATTCAATCCCCCAGGGCGTTTTATTTCCGACCACAGACGGCCTTTATTTATGCGGGCCCACCGATGGCCGAGTGGTATCAAAGGAATTTTTCACGAAAGAGGAATGGAAAGAGTTTGATCCGGCCTCGATGAATTCCGAGATACACGATTCAAAGTATTTCGCCTTTTTCCGAGAGAATGACGACAATCAAGGCGCCCTGGTCATGCAGATCGAGGGCGGACTTGTGGATTATGTAACCACCCTGGATTTTTACGCGACCGCTGTATTTAACGATGAAACCAGCGACACGCTCTATTATATTCCCAGGGTATTAACCGTCCGGCTGCTTGAAGCTGGCACAGCGTATCCCGCCAGGGATGGCGTAAGGCTAACCGAGGCAGGCGGCAACAGACTATTGGAGTAATATCATGGCCGACGATCTAAAAATAAGCGGGATGGTAGAAGTCACAGGCGGCGATCTGCACGATGATTTGCAATTTGAGGTTATCGATCCCTTAGAGGCAGAGGTAGAAGATCAAAACAAGCGGGTTAAGCTGGTAACATTGGAGGCCTCATTCGGCGCCGAGGATAAAATCTTTGAGGGCGATAGCTCCGTTGAGGTTATCGACGCGGGCACTGGCCAGGTTGATACCACTATCGATGGAGATCTGATTGCAAGCCTAAAAAGACTCACCCAGGAGTACACCGTCTATGAAGGAGAAACGGCAGCACTTCAATTAGTTTTAGATTTAGACGGTCCAAACAGTACGATATTTATAGGGCGCCAGGCGGCGCTCCACGCGAGAATGGGCATAGGCTCAGATCCAGCATTTAGGATAATGAGCGGCACCGATGAATGGTTGAGCATCAAAGCAGATGCGCAGATCTTAGGATCTACCGGCGCCGGCGACACTCATATTGAAGTGCTCCAAACAGGCACGATAAACGCCGAGATCGCGGCAGTTTTAGAATTTCAGTTGAATTCAAGCGGCATGACATTAAAATCTGGCGCCAGTGTAAACGATATTGAAACCACGCTCACTGACGATGATACGCATTTACCGACTTCCGGCGCGGTTTTTGATGCGATCGCGGGCATAGAGGCCGATAAGATCCATGAGGGTAATTCCTCGGTTGAAGTGATTGACGCCGGCACCGGTCAAATTGCCTTTGAGCTCGATGGTGCCGTTATCGCAGATATTACAGCGGCCTCGGTTGATTTTTATCCGGCAAGCGGCCAGATACATTTCGGCCAAGACGATGTTAGGGCGGCCCAGGTTCATATTTTTGGCAGCAATTCACTAACCGGCGGATCTTTGAAGATCTATAACGGCGCCAGCTCCGATGGCGTAGTGGATCATTATTTCTTTTGGGTAGACGATGGGCACTTTTATCTCGGTCCGAACAACGACAACGACGCACTGCAATATGATAGCGCCAATGCTAAATGGCTTTTCAATACTGCTAATCCGGTATTTATGCGCGGCGGTTTAGAGCTCGGTTTTGATAATATTATCGGCGGAGTGCAAGACATATTTGGATCAACGACCGCCCAGGGCGGCATATCAAGAATTTACACAGCGGGCGACAGTGACGATACGATCGATTTTTATGTTTTTCAAGCCACCGGCGAGGATTTAACTATCGGGCCAGACATAGATCCGGACGCGCTTAAATATATTGCCAGCTCTGGAATATTTCAAATTACCGGATCCGGCGGTCTTCAACTTGCAGCCGGCGCGGCGGTCAATGACATAGAAACCACGCTCACCGACGATGATACGCACCTACCCACCAGCGGGGCGGTTTTCGATGCGATCGCAGCCATAACCAATACCAAAATCGAGGTTTTAAACACAAAGGTTGAGGTAACGGACACCGGCACCGATGGCCTGGTTGAGTTAGTGTCCGATGGTTGGTCACTGCTAAAAGCCGAAAATGCGAAAATATATATAGGCGGATCAGACGGCAATTACTTTACTATGGTTCACGATGCCGGTCACATTTATATAACCAATCAATTTGTCGGCGGAGATTTGCACATACAGGGCATGGTCACAGGCCCCACCGTACACACAATGATAGATGCACAGCCAGACGGCGGAGTTGATTTGAGGTATAACAATGTTGTCAAGGTGACGGTCGGCGCCGATACCCTGGAATTGAAAGGCGATCAAACCGGCGCCCAGGCGATCGGCAACGCCGTGAGCTCGGTGGCGGTAACATTCGGCACCGCTCATGCCGACGCTAATTACCAGGTGCTTTGCACGATGGAAAACACGGTCGATGGCGGCCCGCTTTTTTTGGTACCGGTTATCACAGCAAAGGCCACCACCGGCTTTACCGCGACGTTTTCAGCTGCAACAAACTCCGTTAATTATGTGCTTAATTGGATGGTACTTAGGAGCTAAATATGGGCTTTGCAAATGCTATTTGGCAGTGGGAGGGCGACGAAACCCAGGCCCTCGGCAATATGTTTTGGAAGTCAAAGGAATTCCTATATCCTAAAAAGCTCCGCTTTGCAGCGGCGCGGATTATCTTTATTACCGGCGATCTGGATGAATACGCGCAAGCGATCGAGGACCGCGAGGCCATTATAAAAAGAAACCTGGATAAACTTGCTACCGGCCAGCTCGGCACGATCGGCGGCAACGAGGGCGGGTATCTGCATGCGCTTTATCCGATCGCGGGCGATAATCTCGAGGAAGTACCGGCGGAGCCTGTATATGCCGGCGAATTGGAGATCATTTTTAAATTGTATACAAATGATGTGCTCCGGCACACCAAGCAATTATACACAACCGAAATTTTCAAATTGCCAGGAGGCTATCGAGGCAGGCGCCATTATTTCACGATCGAGGGAAATGTGGAGCGGGTCAAACGAATTGACTTGGCTACCTCTATTTGGGAATTAAAACACGATCAAGGTGAATTTGGAGGCTAAAAATGGTGTCAACAGCACGCTATCTAAGACAAAGAGCCGCAGAGCGCGACCGAGCGGAGGCAGAGCGCCAGTCGGATCGGCTCCGCGCCCGCCAGATGGAAGATATGCAAATGCAGATGATGACGCGGGAAATGCAGTTAGGCGAGTCGCAGGCAGCAGCTCAAATGGCGGCGGCGAAATCGGCAGCGCCCCTGGCTAAAAAGTATATGGATATGTGGAGCAAGTCTTTGAAGTCAACGCAGGGAATGTATAATCAGGCCATGCAGGGCGTAAGTAAGGGATGGGCGGCCATCGATAAAATGCAGAGCAAGACGTTTGATTTTTCCGGTCTGTCTAAGGATCTTGAAACCGAATGGGAAAATATCAAGGGAAAATTCGGCGGGCTTACGGACCAGGCTATCGAAATGGCCGGCGAGGAAATGACGCAACGGCGCGAGCTCGGCAGGCAATTAACCAGCCTTGCACAGCCAGATTATGAGGGAGCGGCCGGCAGAGCTATGGCCGATGTAACCGCACAGGCGGAGATGGGCCGGCAGGCAGAGCAAAGGCGTATGGCATCCCTGGGCATTGATCCCACTTCCGGCAGGGGCCGATCTGCTATGAATACCATCCAGGGGGCAGAGGCCCTGGCAAAGGCCCAGGTAGGCACCCAGGCCCGCAGAGGCGAAAAAGAGCGCGTGACCGGTGTAACCAGCGAGGCCATGCGATTGATCGATCCATCGAAAACCGCACAAGTCGCAACCGATATACAGGGATTAAAAGGCCAGCTGCTACAACAACGCACCGGTTTAGCCGAGTCACAAATGCGGCAGCAAGCAGGGGTCGGCCAGGCAATCAGCTCTATGGCCGGCGCAGCTGGCGGGGTAGCTCGCGGTATGGGTGAAACGGTAACAGCTCCCCTGGGCGAGGCGGCCGGCGTTTATTCGGGCATGGCCATGCGGGGTGGCTATGATCCAATTTCCGGCAGATCCGCCATGCCGACAACTCAGAGCGGCGGCAGTGTATATCAACAACAGTTGGCAAGGAATTATGATAAAACCTGGGGTGCCGGTTCATACGCCGCAAGAAATCGTTAAGATTTAACAAATAACGGGAGGTAAATAAAATGGGTTTTGCATCTGGATTTAGAACAGGATTAGCCACCGGCGATCGCCGGAGCATGATGCCGATCGTTCAAGGCCTGGGATCCATGATTGATCGAATACAGGCCCGCAATAAGCGCGGATCCGTGAGATTTGCAGGCAGCAGCGGGCCCTCGAGCTATGAAAAATATACAGCTCGCAAGGATCAAGAGGAGGCCGCAGCCGAAGAAAAGCGCCGGTATGAGGCGGGCCAGATGGCAGAGCGTGAACAAATGGCCACAGAGCAACAAGCGGCCGAGGCCCAGGCGGAGCAAGCGGCAGTGGGAGAAGAACGCGCAGCGGAAACCCACGCCTCGAGGATGGCAACCGAGCAGCAGCAACGCGAAAAAGCGGCCGAGATGTTTAAGCGATCTAAGAAAAAAGAGGACCGGATTGAGGCTTTTCGAGGCCTATTACAAGGCGCGGCATCCCACAACAAAGCCCTTGTTGAGGAAGCCTGGGCGGCGTTAAGTCCGGATATGCCAGAGGGTGAGAAAGAGTCGCAAGAATTCGCAGCGTATAAAGAGGAAATGGTCGAGGAAACGGATCCAGTTACCGGCGAGGTAATAGGACAGCACCGAAAATTTACCGTCGGCCGAGATCCGAAAACCGGCGCGGAAAGCGAAAAGGCTTTGCCAGGGCCGGCGGTTACTTTTAATGATGATGGATCTGTCACGGTTGAATCTCCTGGTGAGGATGAGCCTAAAACCTTTGCCAATGACGATGAATTTCTTAAATACCTTGCTATTTTCCATCCGGAGGCTGAGAACAAGCAAAGTTTAGAGGCCGCCGAAAAGAAAGCAGAAACGAAAAAAGAGCGGACGCGCAAAGGCGAAAAACACCAGCTCGCATTAATAAAGGCCGAGCAAGGTCGAATCGATAAGGCGCGTACTAATGAAAGTGTGGATCCGGACGAATTGGATAAACGCCAGGCTAAACTCGATAAGCGGCGCGAGAAGATCACCGGCGGAGTCGAGGGCAAGGCCGAAAAACGAGATGTTTATGTGGATAAGGGCGGAAATGAGATCTATGCCGGCGAAAACACACCGCCAGGCTATTCTAAGAAAGATGTAAAGCAGCACCCGAAAACTAAAGCCTGGTATGAATTGGATCCGGAAACAGGAAAATACTCAAAGCCAATATTAGCTACTAAGTAGGTGAATTATGGCCTATCGAACAGGCAAATCACTTGATTACGATCCTTTTGAAGATGTTGGAGATTATCACTCCGGCGATCCCCTCGATTATGACCCCTTTGAGGATGAGGAAGAAAAAAAGAAAAAGGGCATTTTTGCCAGGGCGAAAGAGTTTTTTACACCAAAAGAGGTACCGCCGGCAGAGATCGAAACAGAACAGCGCCGGCAAGAGGCCATCGAGGCCCAGGAGCCAGTAAAACCGGCAACGCCTTTAACAGAGGATTTGAGAGCCGAGCGCGAGGGAGTCGCACCGGAGCGAGAGCCTTTAGGGATCCCAGGACCAGGCGAGGCAAGCGAATTCATGGCCGCCCCTGGGCAGTTGGGCGAGCCCATACTTAAAGAGGAACTGGCAGAGCGGCCGATTACTCCTTTCGAACAGGCCTATCAAAAGGAAATGGCCGAGTTAGAGGGCCGGCCAGCAGATGAGTTAGAGCAACAGCTCGCGGCCGATAAAGCGGCCGAGGAAACCGGCGAGGCGCCGGCAGGGCCGACAGTGGATCCGGAAACCGGCCGGCCGTTAATTGCAGATACCGAGCCCTGGCGCTGGTCGGATGCAAAAAAAGACGTAAGGGCCTGGACTAAAGAACGCAAGGAACGAGAAAAGCGGCACCAAAAAACGCTTAATGAGGCTAAGAAAAGGATATTAGAGAAGGATCCTAATTTTCAATTTCCAGAGGGCAAGGGGCCCTGGATCGAGGATCCGCGAGAGCTGCACGAATTACGCGCCGGCTATGCTGATGATACAGACTCAAACGCAGAAAGGGATCTAACCGGCGAGGCAGGCGGGAGCTTTGCAAACCAATTTGGCAGCCGTATGGGCCCTGGTGGCTATACCGGATTTAAGGAATATCAGAAAGGCCTTTATACCACGAATTATTATTTATGGTTACAGGCAGACACCAAGCAAAAAAAAGGCCTGGACTCAGTAGTAGATCAAATTGCGAAAAAAGCGCACCCCGATAATGTTCAAAAACAAGAGGCCTATAAAGTCAGATTCCAGCAAGAGGCATCCGATTTGTGGGGAACTGGCCATTTAGTAGATGATTTGATTTTTTCCGAGGCCGAAAAACACGGCGCCATGTTAAGGGAGCGGCCGAATGATATTGTAACCTGGTCTAATCCGCCCGAAAACATGGAGGAATTGCGCAAAAAAACTATTGAGCGCAACTTGAATGTTCAAAAAGATATTGAGCAGTTTTATAAAGACAATCCAGACTATAAACTCCCCGATGATTGGAAAGAATTAGACCAGGAAGAACGCGAAGTCAAATATCCTGGTATCTTTTGGGGTGAAACTATTTCAACTAATATTGTCAATTCATTTTTATCAATCGGCACTTACATGGGAGTGCAGACCGCCACCAAAAGCCCTGGCCTGGCCACCTTAATGGCCGGCGCGGTTTTATTTCCGCAATTTGTTAAAGAAATCGACGCCGAATTAACGGAGCTGGAAAGGAGAGAGGGCATCAAGGTGCCCGATGAGGTTAAGTCGGATCTCACATTGATTGGCGCTATACCATCAGCATTTATTGAGGGCCTGGGTGAGCGGTTAGGTTTTGGCCCTGCTTTACTGAAACACTTTGGCAAGAATGTTGGCAAAAAGGCCATGAAGCGCGAGCTCATCAGGCTATTCGTACAAAAAGCCATGAGCAAAAAGGGCGCCCAATTAGCAAAAAAAGGCGTTTGGGCAGTGGCCAGGCCGACTTTATGGACCGCAAAACAATCTGGCGCCGGTTATGTTGAGGAAGGCGGCCAGAAAATGGTGTCAAACGCGGCGGCCCAATTTGTTGGATCCGAGCGGTCTTTATTCGAGGGAGTGCATGAACAAGGCCGGATCGGCGCGGTAATGGAGCCAGTATTAGGCGGACCGGCCGCATCTACTCAATACGGTTATGGAGTGGTTGCCGAGCGCAGAGCCAAGAAAAAAGTCGAGGCAGCCGGCAAAGAGGCCCGCGATCAAATAGACCGCCTTTTAAAAGATTATGACGGCCAGACGGCCGAGGATATTTTATTAGATGAAGACCTGGCGCCAGAGGCCGCAGCCGAAAGAGTACCGGCCGAGGAAATCCCACCCACAGCGCCCAGGGAATTTGTCGGAGCCGAGGGCATCGAGGCCGAGGAAGTCGCAGCCGAATTTACGGCGGAAGAATTAGAGGCCGCAGCGGCCGAGGCTCCGGAAGTAGCGCCGGCGGTCGAAGTGCCCGCAGAGCCAGTAACGGCGCTGGTACCCGAAAAAGCCCCGCCGGCAAAAGCGCCCCCGAAAGCTCCGGAGGGTATTATCAGAGTGGCGCAAGTTGAGGCCGAGCGCGAGGCACCGACCAGGATAGCGCCCTCTAAGCGCAAAACCTTTCAAGCCCTGGCCGATGAAATGGGCGAAAAGTCCGGCGCTAAGATCCGCTTTGACAATGTGATCTATCAGAACGAGAAACCGGTCGGCCTGCAAATGACAGTGACCAGCGGCGCGGCCAAAGGCGCCACGTTCACATTATCTGGCCGAGCTCATAAAACTAAGGCCGAGGCACAGCGTTTTGTCGATACTGTTATCAAGGGATATGCCCAGGCGCTCGAGGCCAAAAAGAAAGGCGAGCCCTTTAAAGAGATTGCCGGCATTATTAAAAAGGCACAAAAGCCGGAGGCCTTGAAAAAAGAATATAATGATTTAGTGGCCAGCTTATCGCCGGAGCAAAAGAAATCGGTCCTCGATCTGATTAAAGACAAAGATATGGCCCTTAAAGAAAAATTAGGGCTCATGCGGGCGGACCTGGCAGCCTTTGAAATGAAAAAGGCAGCTCCGCCGGCGCCACCTAAAAAAGTCGAGGTTGTTCCAGAGAAACCGCCGGCAGCTCCCCCGCCGGTAAAAAAATTAGGGCCTCGATGGAAAGCGGCACCGGCAGCCAAAGCCGGCGAGCCCTCTTTTATATTGGATACAGGCGCGGGCCTTGTTGAGCATAAATTACCGGAGGGCACCTTAATTGAACTTGTAAGCCCCGAAGGTGCCAGCCTGGGAATGTTTAAAGATCGACCGAGCGCGGCCACAGCGGCCGAGGATATGTTTGAAGAACCTACCGCAGCAGCCCCACCCGCAAAGCCGGCGGCACCCCCCCCGCCGGCTCCCGCCCTGCCCAAAGGTGCAGCAGCAACGCAGCGGATTGTCAGAGAATTTGCAAAAAACCAGGCGGCCGTTAAAGGCGTTATGCCGGCGTTAAGAAAAATGGCCGGATTAAAAGCCTGGGATAAGATGAGCGCCGAGGAACAATTAGCCGAGGCCAGGGCCCAGGTTGAGCGAGATGTGGCCAATATTCCAGCCGATATGGAGCGCCTGGGCATTAATACGATCGCGGAGTATGCCACCGATCGGGCCCTGGATCCGCTTGATCCTTTAAATGAATTTTACGCTGAATTATTAAGGCGCCAGGGCTATGAAGTCGAGGCCGGCAAAACCGTAAAGCCACCGGCAGAATTAGAGGCAGCCCCGCCGGAAATGCCAGCAGTGCCAGAAGAAAAACCGGACTTAAAGGGCGGGCCCAGGGTGGCGCCACAGAGAGCAACCACTCCGGAGCCCACCAGCCCGCCAGAGGCCACTTTGCCGGCGAAACCCTGGGAGGAATTTGTCAAGCCTGGTGGAGTCGAGGAAAGTTATGTCAAGATAGCCCTGGGCGTTTTGGATCCCCGCAGCTATGAAACGATTGACAAAGCGCGGCAGTGGATTGTTGATAAGCGCGACGAGGCAAACGCCTACACAAAGGAATTAGAGGAAAAAGGAGTCACTGAGAATCCGGTCTTAAAATACGATCATTTCAAACGCAAAGCGGCCTATATGGATGATTTGCTGGATAAACTTAGGCCGATCGCGGAAAAGTTTTATCCAAAGCCCATATCAAAAAAGGCCGAAACCAGGATCATAACACCGCAAAATGCAGAGGGCCATCGAGCACACTACACGGTAGTTGAGGCCGGCACACTCTTTCCAAGCCACAACCCCGAAACATTCCAGCCTTACGGCGATTATCCGGAAGGGATACAGGAACGCGCCTATCATTCTGATACCGCCGAGCAAGCAAAAGTTATAACAAATGCAAACAAGCTGGATCCTCGGATTTTACTTTCAGATGATCCGACGCCTACCAGCGGCCCGCCGATTGTCGATCAAAGCGATTTTGTTATATCCGGAAATTCCAGAACTATGTCAATCCAGCTGGCCTTTAAGGATCCTAAAAAGGCAGCCAGGTATAAAAACCAGCTGATAGCGGCGGCCTCTAAATTTGGCCTGGCGCCCAAAGATATAAAGCCGATGAAACAGCCGGTATTGATCCGCCGGATCCGGATTGAAAGCGAGTATGTAATGCGGGCCCTGGCGCGAGAATTCAACGAAACCATGACGCAGGGCATGGGCCAGGCAGCGGAAACCGCCTCGATGGGCAAAGCGATAAAGCCGGCGACGATGGAAAAAATAGGGATCCGGTTGACCGACCGCGAAATTTCACTGCGTGAGCTCCTGGGCAAGAAAGACGGCCTTGAAATCCTCGGCTGGCTCATCGATGATGGCGCGATCTCTGCGACACAAAAGAACGTATATTTGAACGAAAAGGGCGATTTGTTGAACAAAAGGGGTAAAGAAGTAATCGAATTGGCCATTTTCGGTAATATTGTGGATGATCTCGATCTTATCAATAGCGCCCAAAAATCCCACCTAAACAAGATTGAAAAATCCCTGGCCGAGCTGGCAAAGGTTAAGGCTCGAGGCGGCAAATGGGATATAACGTCGGATCTTAAAGAGGGTTTACGTCTGGCGACCGCAGCCCAGGCCCAGGATCTAAGCGTCAGAGATCTTTTAGCACAGCAACCTTTATTTGAAGCCAAGCCCGAATATACGGTTGTTACCGAAAAGCTGGCGGATCTGCTTATCAAAGACAAGCCCACCAGGCACAAAGAACGCTGGAAAGCATACGCGACCGACGCGGCGGCAGATACTAAAAAGCAAGTACAGATGTTTAAGCCGAAAACCCAGGAAGAATCTTTACAAGAACATTTTGAAATTGACCTGGCAGCTCCGCCAGAAGTGGCGGCGCCGGTCGAGGCTCCCCCGCCCACTATCACCACTAAGACCGATGGCGAAATCTTGGCCGGCCGGATCCAGCGCGGCGAGATCGATTTATCGCACCGGCAGCTAACCGCATTTTCAAAGCCGGACCTGGTAGAGGCAGCGCAAATATTAGGGATTAAAGCCACTGGCACCAAAGGCGTATTAATCCGGCGGATCGTAGACGAGGCGCCCAAAGTTGAGGCACCGCCGGCAGAGGCAGCGCCGGAAGAAAAGCCCCTGGCTGAGTTACCGTTTTTAGATGATGAAATCGGCACAGTGCGCAGTATCAGAGAAACAGAAAGCAAGCTGATTGCCAAAGGCGAGAATATCGGCGTATTAACGCAGCTATGGCGACCGACCGCCGATGCAGCCCCAGGCGCACAATCAACGGTTAGAGTGGTCGACAAAGACGCCGGCGAGGTTGTAGCCATTACTCAATATCCTAACTATGCGGCAGCCAGGCTCGGATTTATCCAGGCCCGAAATGCCGATGTAATCGCAAAACCGCCGAAACGCACCGACGATGCCAGGACCGAGGCCACCGGCATTTTAGCCGGCAAGATTAAGCAGGCCGAGGATAAAGGGATCAAGTTTTATTTTCCGGAAGATGCACCGCGAGCTATGACCGAGGATGATTTTATGGAGCTGGTCGGCGCGGTATCTGGCGGATATGCCGAGCGTTTAGTGCTTGAAAAAGATGTTGTGCCCTTGATGCCTGGCCGATGGAGAGTAGAGGCCGAGGCACCGGCAGAAAAGAAAACCGCCTTTGAGGTATTTTATGGCGAGCCTATCGAGAGCCAAACGGCCGAAAAAATCCAAGACGTTTTTGACACAGCCGTTGAAACCATGCAGCGTTTTCAAGCTGGCGAAAAGGATTTTACCCAAAATGATTATGACTTGGCCCTGGCCACAACGCAAGAAATTGAAAAATATCGACCGGCCGAGGCGCCGGCGCCAGCTGAAAAGGCAGCTCCGGAGCACGAAAAGGCGGCCGGATCCACAAAGCTGGCTAATTGGATAAATACAAAATTAGTCAAAGATGAATCGATAACCTGGCGAGATCTATTTAAGCAGGCCGATATAGATTTTGCCGGCACCCAGGCCCAGGGTAAATATACGCCTAAAGACGCCTATGATGCTATGGAGCAAGGCGTTAATATCTATGTTCACGACCAGCTCACAATGCGGGATCCGGAAAACGCGGTCGAAAATATCGCATGGTTAAAAGATACGATCGCAAAACTACCGACGCAGACCAAAAGAACCAGGGAACAAGGAGAGTTTCAACAGTTTAGCACCCCGCCACCACTGGCCTATGTGGCGAATTGGGTAGCGAACATTAAAGAAAATGACGCATACCTTGAACCCTCGGCCGGTGTGGGCGGGCTTGCTATTTTTGGCCGGCAAATTGTCGGTGATAATATTGTTGTCAATGAGCTGGACAAACGGCGGGCGGCCCTATTGGGCGAGATGGGATTTAAAACGGTTTTCACTGAGGATGCCAGCCAGCTTGATAATATACTGCCCGAAACTGTTAAGCCCACCGTAATTGTAATGAATCCGCCCTTTTCCGCGACCGCCGGCCGAGTCCTGGGCAAGCGAGCAACCAAGTTTGGCGCCGATCAAATAGAGCAAGCCCTGGCCAGGTTAGAAGATGGCGGGCGCCTGGTGGCGATCGTCGGCAAGGGCATGGCAGACAACGCGCCGGCGTTCACAAAATGGTGGAAAGGCATCAAAAAAGATTACACCGTTTCGGCCAATGTGGGCATATCTGGCCAGGAGTATAAGAAGTATGGCACCACGTTTGATAATCGCTTGATAATCATTGACAAAACAGGCCCACAGGCGTATAATTTAGTAAGTGGAAAAGTCGATAAAATCGAAGACTTAATCCCATTATTGGAGGGCGTTAGAAATGACCGACAAACAATATATAAACCAGGCGAAGAACTTGAACCGGTTGCCGGTGTCGCGCCTGTCGAGCAAATTCCTGAAACAGAGCGGCCAGGTGCCGAACCCCCAGGAGCTCCACCCGCTGCAATTCCTGGTGTGGGCCCAGGAGTCCGGCCTGGTGAACCTGGTGCAACCCCTGGAATCGAAATTAGCGGAGCTATTGAACCACCAACCGAACCAGGTGGCCGGCTACCTGAGATTGAGGGAGCTGGAATCGAACCAGGAGAACCCGCAAGACCTGGCGAGCGACCTGGTGAACGAATTAGACCAGGCGATGAGCGAGAGCGTGAGGGGATACCCGAAGCCCCCGACCTTAGCTTAGATGATTTAGACGCTCTTATTAATGAGGTTATCGAGGAAGAAGATCTAACCGCGAAACCGGCCGGCGGCAAAAAGGCCGCACCTAAAAAACCGCCTGTAAAGGGCAAGATACCTAAAACCGATCAAGGCCAATTCGCTGCTATTGCCAATATTATAGGCAATATCAAAGAACCCACCGCAGAATATAAACCCACTGTCAAAGCCAAAGAACTTGATTTAATGACGCAGACCTGGGCCGAGGAAATAGGCAAATACGGCACCGAAAAGGCCCAAGATACGAGAGGCATATTAAAGCAATTAATCGAGCCCCTATCAAATATCGCAGATTCGGACCCGATTGAAATGAATGTGCCAGGCCTGGAACAAGATATTTTCTTTGCCAATCAAAAAGACGCCAGGGATTTTTTAGAGGCCTATGATGCTGTGCTCGATGATTATTTGGCCTATGGCGGTTTAATTAACCAGGCCGGCGCAGCTCCGCGATCAATTCAGACGCTTGACAACATTACCACCAAGATCTTTCCTAAAACGCAATTAGAGGCAGCGGCCGAAGTCAGAGAGCCGGCCGCTGCATTTGAGGCCTTATTGCATCCCCAGGCTTATGAGCAGGCCAAACCAATACTTGATGCAAATTACACTGAATTTAAAGGCGAAAGAAAAGAGTGGATCCGCTATGTTTTGGTGAACCTGGCTAAATATAATATTGATCCGGAAGTCGGCCGAAACTGGATTAAATACTATTATACAACCGACCGGCCGGATCTGGCGCGAGCACCAGCGCCAGTGAGAAAAGATCTTATCCAGGCCAGGAAGAAAAAGCGCGAAAAAATTAAGGCCTCATTATATGAGGAATACCAGCCGAATGTTGAAGTCAAAGGCGCCAGGCCGCACCCGACGCCATTAGTTGAAACGGCCGCCCTGTCCGATACCGATTTACCAAAGGCCACCTACAAGCCAGATCTACCAAAACACATATTGAAGCCGACGAAAAAGAGCGCCGGCATTTCCAATGTGCAATTAGAATTTAGTATTTACGCCGGCCAGGCGCACGAACGATTTTTGCCGGATGGCACCCGCATGGGCGCCTTTGCCGGTCATGGCACCGGAGTTGGCAAGGGCCGGATTATCGCCTCTATTATGATGGATAACTGGAACAAGGGCCGCAAAAAGGCTATCTGGCTAACTGAAAAGCAGAGCTTATTGAATGACGCCAGCCGCGATATAATTGAAATGGGATGGAGCGAGGGAGCAAAGGCCCTGGTCAATTTGAATAAAGCGGCAGCAGCCGGCGGAAAAGTAAAAGCTAAACATAGAGATAACACGATATTATTTTCAACCTATTCGACATTGGGCCAGGGCTTTAAAAAGATCAATCTGAATAAGCCGGAGTCTTTTGACGATATGCGGGCCAGGATTAATCAAATAGTGGAATGGGCCGGCGCCGATTATGATGGAGTGATCGCCTTTGATGAATCACACAATATGGCAAACTCGATGCAAGAACAGGGCGCCAGGGGCAGAAAGCCGACGGCCGACAAAGCCCTGGCCGGCGTCTTGCTGCAAACGATGTTGCCTAAAGCCAGGGTGATATATGTATCGGCCACCGGCGCCACCAAAGTGAGTAATTTTGCCTATGCCGAGCGCCTGGGATTGTGGGGTGAGGGCACTTCCTTTGCAGACAAGCGGGCCTTTATCGCGGAGATTAATAAATCCGGCCTGGCCGCTATGGAAATGATCGCCAGGGGCATGAAAGCCAGGGGCCTTTATATGGCGCCGTCGCTTTCTTATGATGGTGTCATCTATGATCGCTTAGTGCATGAATTAACCGAGGAACAAACCGATATTTACGACAAATTAGCGGAGGCCTGGCAAGTCATCATGCGCAACACTGAGGCCGCCCTTGAACTGACCAACGGCAATAAGTCCGGCAGGGCAAAGATGGCGGCCAGAGGCCGGCTATTTGGCACACAGATAAGAGTGTTTGACTCGATAATGACCGCCATGCAGATGCCGTCATTAATCAGGAAGATGGAAAAGAATATTGCAGATGGTGAGTCGGTTATTATCCAGCTTACACAAACTAATGATGCTGCGGTCCAGCGAGCTCTTGAACGCCGGCAAGAGGGCGAAGATCTGGAAGACCTTGACTTTACCCCCCGTATTGCAATTTCAGAATATCTACAAAGGGCCTTTCCGATTGAACAATACGAGATACGGACCGATAAGGATGGAAATGAATATGCTGTTTTAGTCCGCGACGAGGCCGGCGATCCGGTTGAAAATAGGCAGGCAGTAGCCATGCGCGATGCCATGCTACGCGAGATCGGAGCACTCCGGATCCCCGATTCTCCCCTGGATCAATTATTTAATGTTTTTGGAACTGATAAGATTGCCGAGGTAACGGGCAGAAAATCAAGAGTGGTTAAAGATCTGGAAACCGGCGAGTATATCAATCAAAAATGGAGCCTCGCAAAAGCTAAAGCAGATGTTGAGGCCTTTAAAAATGATGAAAAACAGATCTTGATTTTTTCTGAGGCCGGCGGTACCGGAGTCAGCTATCACGCCGATAAACGATATAAAAATCAAAGGCTGCGACAACATTATTTATTGCAGCCAGGCTGGAAAGCCTCGACAGCAGTGCAAGGCCTGGGCCGCTCTCACAGATCCAACCAAAGGCAGGCGCCGAAATACACGCTTATTACTACCAATCTAAAAGCACAAAAGCGTTTTGTGACCTCGATCGCTCGGCGCCTTGACCAGCTCGGCGCATTAACCAAAGGCCAGCGGCAAGCCGGATCCCAGGGCATCTTTCAAGCCAGAGATAATTTAGAGTCTGATTATGCCCGCGAGGCCCTGGTACAGACCTTTGAGGATATGGTTGCCGGCACCCTGGAAATGAGCGCCGAGGATTTTCAACACCAGACCGGATTGCAGATTGTCGATGAGCGGACCGGCAGACTTACGGGCGAACTTCCGGAAATGACAAAGGTTTTAAACCGGATGCTTTCAATGACCATCAATTCTCAAAATACATTTTTTGGTGATATTTCCGATCGGCTCGATAGGATCATCCAGGCACACGCGGAGGCCGGCACCCTCGATGTGGGAATTGAAACGATCGACGGCCTGGCAGTTGAAAAGGAGTCTGAAAGAGTTGTGCATACAGATCCGGAAAGCGGAGCGGAAACAAAATATGTGCGTGTTAGCGTGACCGAGCCATCCAGGCGAGTTGCCTTTGAGGACGTTTCACACCTTAATTTTTATCAAAATATAAAATCCGGTAGGGTATGGGCGGCCGGCGAAACCAGGGATAGAACCACTACAACCGGATCCATTATTGCTTATCGGAAAATGCAATCTCCAAACGATACGATCCAGCGCCAGGATGAAAGTATTTTAACCGATGAGGATAAATGGATTAAATTAGCCGATAAGCCCGATCTTTCACCGGCGCGGATATGGGCGGCAGAATACGCCAACATTCCAGAAACCACCGACCGAGATATTCATTTAATAACCGGAGATCTTTTAAGCGTTTGGGATCGCCTGGTAGGCTTTGCAACCGTTTACCGGATGGAAACAGACGCCGGTGAAAGGCTCCTGGGCCGCGTAATTCACCCCAATGTTTTAGATCAAGTGCTTACCAATTTGGGAGCGAGCGCCGATGCACCCCAGGTAAAGTCAGGCGTTTTGGGCGCTAAGATCCTGGGCGGCGCTCGCGTAACCCTGGCAAACGGATGGGCATTTAAAAAATCAATGGTATCCGGTGACGAGCGGATCGAGCTTTTAGATTTTGGCCATCGAGATATTGATTTGTTAGAAAAGCAAGGCGCGATCATCGAGGAAATAAATTTTAAAACCCGCGTCTTTATACCCACAAAAAACAATAAAAAGATTTTTGACCGGATCCTGTTAAACCGGCCGGTTACAAACATAGCCGGCGGATACCAGGGCCCCAGGATAGCAGATACAACATTAAGCGAGGCCAGCGCCGAATTTGCCGGCAAGGTTGCTAAAAAGATCCAGGCCGGCAAAAAAGCCATTCAAATGGATCTGCTTGAATATGCTCAAAGTGCCAAAACCGAAAAGGCCGTCGAGGCACTTCCGGAGCCGACACAGAAAGTAGAAATTAGATCGACCGGAGAAATGGGCTTTGAAAGCCATGTTATTGCAAACGCGGAAGATGCAGCGGCCTTTATACAGCCGATCACAGAGCAGGCCCAGGAAAAGGGCTATATGATTTCGGTCGATGCCCAGGGCAATATTAAAGAAGTGCATTTTATCGCCAAAGGTGCCAGGGGAGCGGTCGGCATACCCATTGTTGAAACGGTCGGCCGGCTATTCAATACCCCAGGTGTGACAAAGGCCTATTTTATCCACAATCACCCCTCGGCAGAGGCGGACCCCTCGCCGGAGGATCGCGCTATGGCCTACACGCTGATTGAAATGGCGGCAGCCGGCGGAGTGGAGATCGAAAATATCATTGTGGGCGGCGATGTGTGGGCACTTTACAGCCCCATTTCAGCAGCGCCAAGCGTTAAAAGAAAAGGTAAAATTAGAAAAACAACCCGCAAGACAACAATACCGATTGTTGAAAGATTTATTGAGCGCGGCAAAAGGCGCGGCGGCCCGATTAGTAATTCAGGGGAATTAACAGCGCATTTAGAAAAATATTACAATGACCGCCAGGGCTATTTATTTTTAGATAACAAGCTGAACGATCTCGGCTTTGTGGAGTTTACGCCAGGGCAAACGGCAAGCGAAAATTTAAAGGAGATCATAGCCGAGGGCGAGCGCCTTAATGCCTCTGTTTTTATATTCAATTCCAAAGGCACCGATGCAGAATTAAATAGCCGGATGAAATTTTTAACCGAGTGGAATGAAAACGTCGGCGGCAATATGATGCAGCTCTTTGAGTTTAGGCACAACGGCGTTTCGTTCGCGGACCAGGGCAAAGTGCCAAGCCCAAAGAAAACCCAGGATATTTTAGATCAAAAAGTGGCGCCGATAACCTTTGACTATATCTTAGGTGATAGTCCGGTTTTTGCCAGGAAACTAATAGCGCCGGCGGATCCTGTAACCGTCGAAGATGTTAATACGACGGTCGAAACCGTCACAGCTCAATGGGCGGCGCCTGGGCCGAAAATCAGAGTATATAAAGAGCAACAGGGCTTACCGCCAGAAGTCATGGACTTTATCAAAGAAGACGGCCGCGAGAATTCAATAATTACCGGCGCCTATTATAAAAACACCATTTACCTGGTAGCTGATAATATTGGATCCAATGAGGAAATCGTAACCACTATTTTGCATGAAGGATTCGGCCATCATGGATTACGCGGCACCCTGGGGAAAGAGGGGAAAGATGTTTTTAAGGTATTGCGAGATCTTTATATCGCCAAAAAGAATGAAGTCGATAAGATCGGCAGGGAATTGGGCTTTGATCTAACCACTATGGATGGTCAGATGCAGGCAGCCGAGGAATGGTTTGCTAACCAGGCGCAGCTCGGCATTAAATCAAAATGGTATGATCGCCTTGTGGCGGCGATTAGAAACTGGCTCCGGAAATTAGATCTTGATATTAAACTATCTAATCCGGAGATAAGAGCCCTTATTGCAGCAGCGCGGCAATTCACTTTGACCGGCCAAAGGGTGAGCGCCTTTCCTGGCCAGACCCCCGCATTTAAAAAGAAGAAATACGGCAAAGCGATTGATTACGGCGGGATCCTACCCGAAGATGTTGCAAGGCGCATGGCGGCGGCCAAAGGTGTGGGCAAGGGCTCTTTTATGGCAACGACAAAAGAAAAGCTGGCCGAGCTCAAAATGGAGCGGGCCCACTTCCCAGGCTTAGAAAAGATCGAGAATAAAAAACAGCGGGCGCAGCTGGCCGATATACTCCGGATCCACCAGGAGATCCCCGAAAACGCAAGATCGATAACAGCCGAAAAGATGAAAGACTTTATCAAGGATCTGAGCACCGATGCCTATGATATTTACACAATGAATATCATCTTGGCCGATATGATGCGCGATATTAAAACCGGCCTTTTAAACGATCAAATGTTGCGCGAGGGCGAAACCCTGCCTTTTGGCTTTAAAACAATCCAAGACGTTCAGACAGCCGATGCCCAATTTAAGCGCCTGGCTGAAATTCATCCGGAAATTGCCACCGCTTTGAGCGATCGAAAGGCCTATATTGATAACATGGTCGGCCAGCTGGTTAAATTTAAGATCCTCAAAAAAGAAGTACTGCAACATGAGGATTATTTTCACCATCAGGTTTTGCAATATTGGGGATTGAAAGACACTAATAAGGGTGTGTCGACCGGATCCGCCGATGTAAGGCAGCACTGGCGGCCCTGGATGGCAGCCAGAAAGGGATCCCTACTTGATTATAACACCGAGTATATCGAGGCCGAATTTACCGCATTATCACAGCAGCTCGGCCAGCTGGAAACCGCTAAAACCTTAGAGCGGATCAAACGCCAGGCGGATATTTACGGCCAGCTTAAAGACCAGGCCAAGCGCGAGAATTTAACTAATTTTTACAAACAAGCGGCCAGGCAGCTATCAATTCAATTTAAAACCGAGATAACAGTGGGCGAAGTGATGGCCGATAGCAAACTGGATCCGCTTTTTCCATATCGTCAAAAGATCGCTATGGCCTCGAGCCAGCTTGAAAATATGGCATTTAACGACAAGCTCGGCGGCGATTCAGAATTTGCCGATATAATCGACCAGCTCGCAGAGATCAAGCGGGCCAAAAAAGAAGATTTAGAGGGAGCGCCGGCGGGGATCTCCGACGCCAGGTATTTTGACTTTTTGGCCTACCTGGTCCGGACCGGTCAACCTGGGGCATCCTGGGCGGCCACCATATTTAAAAATATTCATGCCCGAAATAAGCACGTTCAAACTGCCCTGGGCAAAAACTTTTTGACTTTCCGCCAGCTCATACCGGAAGGATACGAGGAATGGAAACCGGAGCCTGGTAAAGGCTGGTTTTGGGCCAATACGCTGGCCGATAATGTATTGCAACAGGTGATTGCCGGCGAGCGCGATCTGCAAGACAATGATGTAAAACAGATCCTCGCTAAAGGCCGCGATATTATATGGGTGATGCCCACAGGCCTGACCGAAACCTTAGATAATTTCAAAGCGCAGATCGAGCAGCGCATGGTCGGCCGGATCTCCGAGGCATCCCTTAGAATGTGGAAACAGTATATCCTCATTAATCCGATGCGCGTTATGAAATACAATATCAACAACATGAGCGGCGATCTTGACATTACCCTGGCCTATAATCCGAAAATCTTAAAAGGATTTTTTAAATCACTGCGAGATCTGAGGGCCTTTAATAAGGGCAAGGCCGGCGCGGCCGTTAAAGCCGAGCTACAATTAGCCCGCAAATTAGGAGTGACCGGATCCGGTTGGGCCGTTCAAGAGGTTGAAGAAATAACCAAAAAGATGGGCACTGATAAATTTGTGCGTCAAATCATCATGGGTGAAAAGCCCAATATTGCTATGCGCTATTGGCAGCTGGCCAAAGGCGCCACCACCACCAGGGAAAACATACTTAGGCTGGCCGCATTTAGGCATTTTAAGCAAGAAATAGCCAAAGGCAAGCGGGTGTATGGTGCATCCAAGCCGGACGAAATAGACGCGATTCAGAACGATACAGAGCGAGCGGCCAAACTATCCCGCGAGCTGGTCGGTGATTATGGAAATATAAGCAGCTCGGGCCAGTGGATCCGCAAACGGTTGATGCCTTTTTATTCATGGATGGAGATCAATTCACCAAGATATGTCTATATGCTGCGAAATGTGCGCTATGAGGGCAGAGAGCCAGGCGCCCGCCCGCTGGCGATTGCATCCAAAAAAGCACTTACAAAAGGGCTCGCATACGGCGCAAAGGCGGCCATGCTTTACACCTTAATCAATATTTACAATCATTTATTGTGGCCAGAGGAAGAAGAAGAATTTGGAAAATCCGGACGCCGGCAGCTGCATTTAATCTTAGGCCGGCGCGAGGATGGATCTATTATGTCAATCCGTTTCCAGGGCGCCTTATCAGATACACTGAGCTTTTTCGGTTTAGAGGATTTTCCGGAAGATGTTAAGGAGCTATGGAAGGGCGAAAAAACGATCCAACAGAAATTGATCGAAGTGCCAAAGGCATTAGTAACCAGGTTGTTTCATGCCATCCGGCCAGAGCCTAAAATGCTCATGGAGGCCGCCACCGGATACGCCACTTATCCGGATCCCTTTAGCCCGCGACCGATCCGCGATACAAAAGAGCATATTTTAAGAACCTTTAGCCTGGATGCCATTTACCGGCGGGCCAGGGGCAGGCCTGGGCGAGGCAAAAGCATGGCGACTCATTTCCTTTCAGACCTGGAAAGGCTGGTGGTTTATAATTCGGATCCAGGCGAGCAGGCCTATTATGATACGCGCAATATGATCTTTGATTGGAAAAAGGATAAAGGTATCGAGGTATCGTATGGCAAGCCCACCAATAGAGGAAATGCGCTTTACTATTACAAGCAGGCGTTAAAATTCGGTGATTTCAAAGCGGCCGAGCGGTATCTAATGAAATATTACGACCTCGGCGGAAAGCCCTCGAGCTTAAAACAGGCGATCAAACAATCTCACCCGCTGGCCGGCGTCAAAAAAATGGACCGGTTCAAGTTTAAAAAAGACTTAAATCCGGCCCAACTCAAAACGCTGGAAAGAGCGATCAAATGGTATGATTTAACTTATCGGAAGGAAGAACCCCGCAAACTGCGCTATGAAACCAGGCGGAAATTCTTAAAGAAAAAGGCGGCGGAAAGGGCCCGCTAAGAGCCCTTTCCACCGATTAGGAGTTGAAGCATAGGCGGATCATCGATCGGCGCGACGTAGGTAACATTATTCCAAATATAAAACGCCAGGCCTTTCTCGGTGTGAATGAGCCTACCCCACCGTTTAGCCCTTTCCATATCATGCGGATCCGCATAATATATCTTTGAGCCGGCAAATATTCCAACGTGTTTAGGTATTTCATCCATCATTTTGTCCATTGAGCCGGACCGGCGCGGCTACTTTCCGCCCTGCTTAAAACCGCGACCGCCCCTTGAATTTGCAGCTGGCCGCCGGTACTGGCCGGCCCGCTCCGCCATCGAGCGGCGCCCAGGTCAAAATTAATCCGATCGAAAATGTTTTCATCATCGATGTATGTATCGGATAGGCGAGCATCAAAAAAATGTAAAGACTCCCTCACATTGAGCTCGCGCAGCGCGATATAAAATTCATTTTCGATTGCGGTCTTGGTAAATCGCTCATACTTTACAACTCCGACCGAGGCCATGATGCCTACAATTACCATGACCGCGACCATTTCAATTAGGGTGAACCCCTGTTGATTCGTTAATTTGGATAGCATCAGAAACCTCTCCTTTGACTAATTCGCCGGTAACGTACTGTTTTATAGTCCGGATGGCTGCGTCAGATCCTTTACAACAAACCGCAAGATGCCCTGCACCGTTTAGCCTTACTAACCATCTGATTTGATCCTCTGAGGGATCTGGGCCCCCTCTGCGCTTTAATTCGATCCATAGCCCAATGTATCCCCCGCGAGCGATCGGTAAGTTTATATCTGGCTTTCCTTTCTTCATGCCGGCCTTTGCCAGCTTGTTTAAGATTTTGGGCCTCATGCCAGTGCCACCCATAATGGATCCATTTATTAAGAATAGATCCGGCCAGGTAGCCTGGTAAACCATAGCCCATTGAAAAATAGCCACTTGTTCATCGTATTCAGATCTTGGTTTCAATTTCATTGTACCCCCTCACCCATTCTGGCGTCAATGATATAAGGCCTTTTGTGTGCTGGAAGTGTAGTAAACTACTGCCATATAAGACAATTATATCAGATACGACGCTGAGAGGCCCCAGGTGATACGATCTCCGGATCCCAGGGCCCCAGGTAGTTAGAATGTGATCCTCGCGTAGGACTCCAAAATTAACCGCGATGAATTTAAGAAATGGTGCCATTTTGACCACTCCGCGATCGTGGGGTAGGCTCAAAAAGCGAGCCTATTTTTCCCCACTTTGTAGGTTTTTAGTCAATTTCAACGCCTGTTTCACCGAAAACAAGCCGGTGATTTGCCAATCCGACGGCCTCATGCTTATGCGATATGTAATAGCAATCATCAAAACCGCCGAGATCCATCATTGATCGATAAAGGCTAATGAACTTGACCGCATTAGCCGGCGATAAGGCGCCGTCTTCCTCGTCCATGAGGACCGTTTGAAAGTTACGGCCGGATTTTTCCTTTGATAGCAAGGTGAGCGCCAGGCGCAGAGCCTTTAGGATCCATACCGTTTCACCGCCGGATTTGTTTTCAAGCATCGTTTCAGTGCCGTCCGGATCCATGACGATGATATTTAAAACCTCTTTCATATCCTCGTCCTGGGTTTGAAATTTAATGGTATTCATGGGCCCGAATGTTGAGATCAACAGCTCATTGGCGTACTGTTCGATAACCGGTGAAACGCCGTCGATCTCTAAGGCCTGCAAGCCTTTTTTGCCACAGGCATCTTTTAAATAATTCCAATCCAGCTGCTCGGTCGACACCACGTTTTGATCGGCCAGGGCCTTTTCAAGATCCTTGTGCATGGCACCGATCTTTTCTTGCATCTTTTGAGCATCCATAATTTTTATTTCAGAATCGCGGATCCACTTTGAAACGTGCTCCTGGTCCTGGCCGGCGTTCTTTAGCTCGAGGACAAGATCGGACCATGCCTTTTCAGCTTTTTCATTAACGTGAATGGTGGCCATGCGATCGGCTACCTTGTCGATCTTCTCCTTGCCGGCTATGAACTTAGCGCCATATTCCTTTTCCAGGGCGGCCAGATCCGATTTGATAGCATCCTCGTTTTGTTCCTGGGTTATGAGCCTGGCGGTAGCGATTTCCAGATCCGGCGCCTGTTTGGCCAGGTCGGTAAGATCACCGAATTCGACAGCAAGCGTTTTTCTTTGAGCCAGCTTAACGCCTATCGATTTATTTATCGGCTCTAAATCATCATCGATGATTTGCACTTTAGCCTTTGCTCCCGATAGGTTTATCTTAGACTCTTTGATTTCCTCGCCGGATTTATCCTTTAAGGCGGCAACCTGGCTAATGCCGTCGGAAAGTTTTACCTGGATCTCGTCAATACTTTCCTGGTGGCCCAGGTGCCAGCCTTTTTCATACTCGCTGACAACTAACAGCCTTTCTTTGAGATCTTTAGCGGCCTGGATGGCATCGATAATGAGCCCGCATTTTTCACTGATACAATCGGCGTCTTTTTTATCCAGGGCGCTCGAGCGGCTTTCTAAGCCTTTGATCTCGGCCTGCATGACGGTATAATCCGGATCCCTTTCAATCGTCGTTTCTTGAACGTCGATCAACCGCTGGCGCAAGGCGGCCAGGTTTTCCTCGGCCTTTAGTACCAGCGGGCTATTTAGGCACTCGGTAAGGATCCGCTCTTTTTCAGCTACATGATGATTGAGGTTTTCGCGTTCTTTTTGAAGATTCTCGCGGGCCTTGTATGCAATATCGAGCTCGCCGGTCAACGCTTTGCTTTGAGTATCAATGACAAAGCATCGATCGGCAGCTATTTTAATTGCCTGGGCGCCCCCTAAAATTCGCTTGATCCGCTTGATCTCGGTATCAATGTGCATTTGCTTTTCAGCGAGCGCGGTCAGCTTATCGCCTTTTTCTTCTGATAGATCCGTGAGCTCATGCTTTGCAGCGACAAGATCCAGCGATAAGGCTTTGCGCTGTTTGGCCTTTTCATTATTGGCCGCGATTTCCGCCTTTGCATCCTCAACGCCTTTTTGCAGTAGCGCGATATTCTTTTCGTTTTCCTCAAAGATGGCCTGGTTTTTTTCCAGGCGATCACCTTCATCGTGGATGATCTCGGCCGGCCGGATCCCTTTAAGTTGTTGCAGATCCTCATCGATCCGGAGCGCGGTCGACGCGGCAGCCTGGCCAAAGCCGGCCACCATGCCGAGGGCCTGCTTGACCGTATCCTCATAAACGGCGTATCGATCGAGCCTTAAAAATTCTGTAAAGAGCTCTTTCATTTTGCCGGTTGTCAGATCGGTTAGCTTTTTGGAATTCTGAGCGCAGAAGATCGACCAAAAAAACAGGTTAGAGGATCCGAAGATCGTTTTTATCATTTCATCGTAGCTGGTGACTTTGCCATCCACCACCGGCTTGTCGTTTACCCAAATAAAGCCCTCATCCGGTCGAGTGGTGTGTGCATCCATCTTGATTAAGGTCCGGTAAATATCGCCGTCATATTCAAACGTGAGCTCTTTTTGAGAATCCTTTGCAAAGCAGTGCTTTTTCAAAGTGCCCCTGCGGCTGGCGAAGGTCCGGAAAGGCTGCATGTTTTCAAGTATGGTAGTTTTGCCCCTGCCATTGGGCCCATCAAAAGCGACCAGGCCGGAAAGATCCCCGAGCGGTAGCGAGATCTCGTCAAGGCCCATTCCCTTTTTAAGGCCGATAAAGCCTTTTAATTTCAGATCAATCAATTTCATTCTTAGATCCCCCTTTCGCAAATTTTCCTTTGATGATAGCCAGGACCGCCTCGGACTCCATCGTTTCAACCAGGTCCGCTTTCTCCAATACGCCTGGCGCCACTTCATCATCGGTGAGCTCGGCGCGGGCGATTAGCTTATCGCGCAAGGCCTCAACGGCCAGGATTTTGGCGCTGCGGATATTCGGGCGCGGGATCCTTTGCACAATTACGTCGACCTCTTTAGCTCCCCTGGCGATTAGATCATCCTTGATAATGTGAAAATCTAAAACCTCGATTTGATCGGCATAGCATTTGACCTCGATCTGCATTTTATCCTCGATCTCGCTATCCTCAATCTTGATCGGTGCATCCGGATCCGCGTCTAAACGATCGAGCTTGACCTTGTTCATGGTACTGGCCGGCGTTTCCATAAAGACCGATTGAACATCATGCAGCCATTTAAGGGCGTCTTTTGGATCCTGGGCGGATATAATTTCATGGACCCAAAAGCCAGGCCTCGAGGCGCGTTCACCAAAGTCAACGCGATAAAGAGATCCAGAATAAAGGATCCCTGGTTCGACTTCCTGGGCATGGTGGATATGGCCCAGGCACCACAGAGTAGGCCGAGCCATTTTTAGCTGAAATGTGGACAGCTCAATATCGTAGCCGATCATTTGTTGAGTGGGCGAGAGCATGGCGCCACTAACCGAGAAGTGCCCGACGCAGATATGCGGGCCAGAATATTGAACGCTCGAGGCGCCGAAACCGGTACAGATCGCGGTTAATTTCGTGCCCATAGCCATGTTTAAATCTTCAATATCCCCCTCGAGTACCGATTCAAGATACTGCTTTGTGGGCTGCGGTAGGACCGAAACCAAAAAATTATCATATCCAACGTCGGGCACATCAAAGATGATCGAGTTAGGTTTATCCGCGACGATCACTTTAGGGATCCCATCAAAGATAGTGGCGGCCAGGCCGTCATGCGACGGTGTGCCGATTAAGATGATAACGCCATACCTGGAATACTCTTTTAATTTCCAAACTGTATCCATAGCCAGGCGGGCGGCCTGGGAATCCAGGCGCACATCGGCCGAGTTGAACATATCGCCGGCTATGATCGTAAGATCCGGCTGGATCCGCGAGGCCTCGTTCACCAAAAACTTTAGGCAGCGGCCGGCCTCTACTATGTTGGCATCAAGGTGCCAATCTGCGGTATGAATGATTTTCATTAGCTCTTTCCTTTCGTCACTTTTGGAATATAACCGTTATTAAATTCGAGAACGCGGCCACCGCCTACCTCACAAACGCGGCAATACTTTTTGCGGCCGACCTTTGAGAGGATGCGCGAGCACACAGGGCAATAATGTTTCATTACCTCGGCCACCTGGCGGAAAACCACCAGGGCGGGCCCTTTGACCTGGCGCCGGTTTTGTTCCCATGCCTCAACCGTTTTGCCGGTAACTTCAAAACGCCTGGCGAATGTTTCAGCGTTTTCCTTGAAATAGGCGCGGATCCGCTTAATGCGGTCCGGCGGAAATTCCGGTCTAGCTTTCTGCTTCATGTGAAACACTCCTTTAGAATGGAATATCATCATCGGGCATATCGACCAGGGCATCATAAAAAGATACCAGCTGCTTATCGGTCCAGTTTTCCATAGGCCTTTTCAGCTGCTTTTTGTCATACGCCTTTTGTTTGATGAGTTTATTTAAGATCTCGAGCTTGCTTGAAGTGTGAGCGCCGTCAAAATCAGCGCGGGCAACCTCGGCCGGATCCGGAGCGCCATTTTCGCCGGCGGCCTCGGTGGCGGCGTCCTCGTAATCGGCGTCCGGTATATCCTCGTCCAGATCCCCATTAGGAATAGCGGCCGGTTCGATTGGTGGCTGTTCATGGCTAATTTGCGGCGCCGGCTGGTGGGTGATAGCTGAACCAGGCGCCGTACCGAATATTTGACCCTGGGCGCTCATGGCCCGCTCAAACATAAGCCTTTTAATTTCCGGATCGTCATAATCCGGTTTTAGGGTAACGCGGACCACCACAAAGGGCTTTTTCAATTCATCGGCCGAGTACCAGCCTTTAAGGCCTAACAGCTCGCGCTTGACCCTGGCCTGGGCGCCGGACTCGCAAAGTTGTTCTTTAAATTTGCGGCGCCGGCGGACTTCCTTTTTAGCCTTATCGTGGATCCACTCGCTACGCTGGCGATCGTCAAGATTATTCGGCCACTGATTAGCGGCCTTGTCCTTGACATATTTTTTCATGCGGTCCTGGTACATTTCTAAAACTTCTTCCTCGATCACTTCAAAATCCATAGCATAAGATTTGATGCACATAACGGCCGAGGCGTCCGCTTTCCATAAAAAACCGCCGGCCTGGTAGCTGATATACTGGCGGTCGTTTTGTGGATCGGTCCTAATCGATTTGTTCATTTGGATATTGGCCAGCAGGGCCAGCTTTTCAAGGCCCTTGTTGGCAACGATCATTTTGGTTTTATCATGCGGGTAAACGTCGCCGTCTTTAGGATTGGGCGAGAGCTCTATTTGCTCGGTCGTAACTGCATGGAGCTTAGTTATCCCGCCGGTTGTAATCGCCGGCGTAAGGATATTGCATTTATCCTTTTTGGCTTTCGCCAGCGCGTCTGCTAATTGTTTTTTTGGATCAACCATCGGTCTTAATCTCCTTTCTTTTTCTTTTTGAACTGTTTGGCCAGTGGGCAAGTACCCCAATGAGGCCGGTAAACTTTCATCATGTGGCCGGCGTGTTCCTGGTCAATCCAAACCATCTGCTCGGCCTTTTCATCGATCGGCATTTTCTTTCCGGAGGCCATTTGCACAAAGGCAATATCGGCCCCGCAATCACATTTTTTAGTAATCATCGAGCCCCCTTAGAAAACAATTTTTAGAACGATTAGAACAACAGCAAGGACCATTAAGGTTTTCATGTTGAAAATTAAATCAAAAAGGTTCATATCATATCCCCCCTTTCTATAATTCGTATTCGTCAAACGATTCATAGGCGCCTGGTAAGATCTTGACCGGATCCAGACCGTTTTTGATGCGCTCCGGATTTGCGGCCTCGATGCAAGCGCGGCATACCGGCTCGCGCCGGCCCTGGATCCGGACCGACGGCACCTTATGAGGATTGAAAGTAAAGAATTTATTGCAGCCTATACAGGCGGCGGTAGCGATTACAAAACCCATAAGCCCCCTTTATTGTTTGGTGGCGCAGCGCGGCAAAAAGCTGTTTCTCATTTCGCCAGTGGTCCGGTCAATATTGGCCACAATGCCGGCTACGTCGTGGTTAAAGTCGCCGTTATCGCCGTAATACAGCTGGTCAAGATCCAGGCCGACGGCTAAGTGCGCGGCCTGCAAGTCCATTTCCAATTTCATAAAATCAAAGTCCATGACCGCCATCATCTGGCAGGCCTTTTTTGCTATGTGGTTAATTGCCACCACTTCATCGTCTTTAAGTTTCATCCAATCTATCATTTTTATTCTCCGAGGCTACCATTTGGAGCAATACCAATTCATCGGCCGTAAGATGGCCCTTTAAAGACTCGATCATCTTATCATCGACCTTTGACCGGCATTTGCCCTGGGTTAATTCCATAACGAAAATTCTCATGTTTACCACCCTTGATTAAATGCGATCGCGGTATCATTGACCGGCTCTGAATCCGGATCCGACTCTCGAGCCTCTTGATCCGGATAATAAAAATCGGAGCCAACACCACAAATATACTCGCAGTTTTCAGCCACAGCATCGATGCAGGCCTGGCGGGCCCTTTCCTGGCCAATAGAAAAGCCCAAGATCATCATGCCGACCATTGCCACTAAAACAAGTACCTGTTTAACTTTGAATGTCATAAATCGCTACCTCATAATGAATTTGCACAATCCAGCCGGCTCGGGCCAGGCGGGCGATAACTACGGCCGGATCCGAGCATTTGACGGTGATAGTTGCGCGTTTAAAGGTTAGATAATGCTCCATTCTGAATCGGTATGTCATTAGAATTTTTCCCCATCAATTCGCTTGACCTCATGGTAGGTAGTATCAGCGCCCATGCCTGGCTCATCGGCCTCTTTCAGAATAATAATGGCGCTATCCTTGAAAACCTTATGGTCACAATCGCGGCATTGAAAAAAGCGGCGGTAATTATCCTGGGCGAGAGCCCCATCAAGCATGGCGTTCCAGTTTCCGCATTTCGGGCACTCCGGCGCGTTTCCGCGTGTTGTTTCCAGATTTGTTTTTTGTGCGCGTTTTGCTCTGCGGCCTGGATCGTCTTTTATCCAGTTTCCAGTATCGGTTAAATAGGATAGGCGTCTTGAAAATTCGGCCTGGCCGACTTCATCCAGAACCATTTTAGCGGCGTCCTGGTAGGGCAGCTCGGGGTTCATTTCGATTTTGAAATGATCCTCATACATGGTTACGGCCTGCGCTAAAGTTAAAGTGATCGAATTCATATTTAAGCTCCTTTTTACTCATCCTTTATGGTGTAAGTGATTATTGCCGAATAGCCACAGCCAGGCAGAAAGTGTGTTTTAACCGATTTTATTTCTACATTCGGGCTGGCCTCGAGAATACAGATCTCATCATTTATGGTTTTTTCTTGGCCCTGGTTCATGTGTTTTGCCTCGATCATTTTTATTCTTGTTTTCATTAAGCTACCTCTCTTTTTATGTTGTTATATGATAATAGCTGGTATTCATTATATCGGCCGCTTTGTGCTTAACTTTAGCTTTTTTATCCCACTTTGACGTACTTCAATTATACACTACTAAAAAAAACTATGTCAATTCCTTTTTTTGTTATTGACAAAGTTTTCCTATCCTTTTAAGAAATAGATTACACCCAAAATCGGAGGGATAAATGAAAATCGAAAAGTATCATAATTGGGCTATGGAAAAGGCGCTGCGCGACAATGGACTCGAGCAAGGCGGTTTAGCCAAACTGGCCGGCATAGCGGAGGGTACAATCTCAAATATTAAACGCGGCCGGATGCGGCCGACCGACGAGGAAGAAAAAAAGATAGCAAAGGCACTTAAAATGCCCAGGGGCGAGCTATTTAATATAGAAGAATCCGCAACTCTGTAAGGAGGCTACATTATTACGGGCCTGGTAGTTTCTATGGTTGTGAGGCCATAGCGGTTTTACAGACCGGCGGAAAACTACCAGGCTTTTTTATTGGCGGAGATCAAAACAGATGCCGGATAAAGGCGCCCCACAGCTCGAGGATGGTTATACCAGGATAGCAAACGAGATTTTGGAGGCGCTTTGCAAGACAAAATTCACCAATGCAGAGAGCCGATTAATAACAGCGATTTTAAGATTAACGTATGGTGTTTATGGTCGGAAGTCAGCTAAAATTGAAACCGGCGAGCTGATGGCCTTGACCGAACTACCATCATGGCACATAGGAAAAGCAAGATCTAAGCTGATAAAAAGAAATGTAATAAGTGTTAGCCTGGGAGCCAATCAACAGGTTAAAACATACCGATTTAATAAGTATTATAAAAAATGGAAACCATTGGCCCAGGAGCCAAACCGTGATCGACAGGCCAAACCAGTTGGCCCAGGGGCCACACCAGTTGGCCCAGGAGTAAATCGCACCTTTATAAAAGAAAATAAGAAAGAAAGTATAAAAGAAAGTAAGGGCGCCGAAAAAAAACCGGCGCCAGCTCCCCCACCTTATGAACGAATCATTGAATTTCTAAATGCTATGACCGGATCTAAATTTGACCATACGGCAAAGGAAACCAGGGCGGCGATCCGAGCGCGGTTTAAATCCGGATACACCGAGCAAGATATTAAAGACGTTATCACAATCAAAACCGATCAATGGTTAGGCGATCCTAAGATGATCGCATATCTGAGGCCAGGCACTTTATTTCGGCCGACTAAATTTGAGGGATATTTACAAGAGGCCAGGCGCAGCAAAAAACTTGTAACATCTGAAAAGCAGCGGATTAAAGAGCGCAAGTTTACGATCGCGGCGGGGATCCTGAGAGATAGCGGCCAGCAAGCGGCCTTAACATATTGCCTGGATAACAACATAGACGCGGAGGAATTTAAGCAGTGGAAATTAAAGAATATCGACTCTTGATGGATGAGTTTTACGAGTCGACCGGCATAGAAAAGCCCCAATATGCGACGGTCGATAGCTGGTTTTGGCACGTTGAAAAACTGGAATTGCAAACACTGGCGGCCGTTTTGGATATAATGAAAGTTGAGCTCGGCCGGCGGCCCTATAATATGCTGTTTAAATTAAAGGAATTCATCAAACTTTATTTTGTCGACAATCCGGATGCAAAGCCGAAAGCGGTTAATGAACAGTGCGACGAGTGCAAAGGCGCCGGCTATTATTTTGTGAAATACGCGCCTCACGCCGAGGCCGAGAAAACGCAATCGGCTTTAATTCTTTGTGGATCATGCGAAAACTGGCGTAAGAGTTTCGGATCCACCAAAGGTAAATTGAGATTGAAAAAATTTGAGGCTCAATACAAAGGATTTGAACTTGTCGACTAAAAAGAAAGCCACCCTCGAGGATTTTTTAGGCGCCACCGGTAAATTTCCGGAGGGCCAAATAAGCCCGCACGATCAAGGCGAGATACAAATAGGGATCTATCGCAGCCAGGGCAAGGTCATAGTTAATTTTGGAAAAGAGGTTAAATGGTTTGGTTTGAACGCCGGCCAGGCTATCGATCTCGGCAAGCTGTTAATGAAGCATGGCAAGAAGATTTTAAAAGGCGGTTAATGAAAACCAAATATCAGTATATTCATTTTGAACCTGGTCCGGACAATCCTAAAACAAAAACTTGGTTTTGCCATAACAACCGTGATTACGGCGCTCAACTCGGGACCGTCAAATGGTATGGGCCCTGGCGCCAGTATTGCTTTTATCCGAGGCCAGCAACAATTTTTAATAAGGGATGCCTGGAAGATATTAACAGTTTTCTCAATCAAGCTATGGAGGATCATAAAAATGGAAATCCACACACTTAAAACATGGCCAGAGTCTTTTCAATCGATCTTTGCCGGCATTAAGAAATTTGATGTACGCGAGGATGATCGAGATTTTAACGTGCAAGATGTATTGGTTTTAAGAGAATGGAACAATGAAACCGAGCGGTACACCGGCCGCAAGGTAGCGGTAGAAGTGACTTATTTCTTAAAAGGCGAATTCGGATTGCCTAATAGTTTATGCGTTATGGGCATAGAGCGGATTTGAAAGGAGGCCGGTAATGGCCGATGGATTACCAAGAGCAAACGACAACGCTTTTTACCTAAAATCGTTAAAATCAAACGAGTGCCCAGGCTGCGACAGCTACAAAAAGGAGATGAAATCGCTTTGTTATAGATGCTATCGGTTTTTACCAAACGATATGCAGCGGGCACTTTATCAGCGTATCGGCAAAGGATACCGCGAGGCCCTGGACGATGCGCTTAAACATTTAGAGGCGGGGATAAACAAATGAGCGACGCCTTAGTTATGAAATATTTTGTTTTAAAACCGGCCAGTAACGATCTATTCGGATCGGCAAGCCGGCTGGCCATGCTTACATACGCCGAAACGATAAAAGAGAAAAACCCAAAATTTGCCGGCGAGCTTATCGCCTGGGTACAGCGCGAGCAGGCGATAATTGATAAATCATATAAGGCCGCTATGGCCAAAGTGATAGCGGAGAAACAAAAAGATGAGCCTGATTAGAATTTTAAATGTTGAATACAAAGTAGACTATGGCGGCGATCAAGAATTTTTAACGGATAAATTTAAGAGAATAATAGAAAATCATCTCGCTTATCTTGAACAAGAGGGGCCCTATATCGGCGGCAAGGGCTCGATCAAAACAGAAAACGGCCGAATAACATGGGAGGTTAAAGATGGAAAACCATGAATTAATTTCAGATTTAAAATTAGCTCGGGAAGTGGCTATGTCATTACACGGCCTGCCTTACAGATGGGGCGGCGATGATCCAGGCACAGGCTTTGATTGCAGCGGCTATATAATCGAAATCCTCAAATCAGTCGGGCGCCTGCCCAGGTCCGGCGATTATACCGCCCACCATTTATGGGATGAATTCGCCGGCAAAGAAAGGGCCGAGCCTCAACTTGGATGCCTGGCTTTTTGGTGGAACAAAGCCAAAGACCGGATTATTCATGTTGAATTTTGCCTCGATAGCAAGCGCACGATCGGAGCGAGCGGCGGCGGATCTAAGACAACCAGCTTTGAGGCAGCCAGCAAGTCAAACGCCTTTATCAAGGTCCGGCCGATTAGAAAAGACCGCCTGGCCGGCTATTTGGATCCGTTTAGATAAACCAGGAGGTTGAAATGGCCGATAAAATACGGATGCGCAGAAAGAGCGATTTGAAGGTTTTAGATTATTATTCAAAATTCTCTGAATATACGGTGCCATGCACCGATGGCGGTTTTCGGTATATCTCACCACAAGAACTGATTAAGTACGCCAGGGATCCGGAGGCCTGGGAGGCCGAGGCTAACGGCGTAAGCGTAGAGGCTTTAAGGGCTTTTGAAAAATATCGAGAGGGCGGTTATTATGTTCAGTGTAGCGAGATCACTCAAAAATATGAACGCTGCGGTAATTGGTTTCATCCGGATCCTGGGGTGTGGGATAATATAGCAGAATACGGCAAGTTGGTTTATAAAAAGAAATTTCAGTGTTGGGTACATAAATAACCAGGAGGTTGCTATGGATTGTGATTGTAAATTTTCAGATGCCTGGCGCTGCGCGGTTGATAAAAGATTAACAGATCGCGTTTCATGCTCATGCAAATGTCATAGAGATAGGGCCGGCATGGGAAAACAAAGAGGCCTATTCGGGGATGATGGCAAAAGGAAAGACGGCGATATTCATAAAGACGGTTATTATTATGCGGACAAGGATGGAATGAGGGCCCAAAATGCCCAGGACCGCAAAGTGATAAACAAGGTTTGGAACAAAGAATATAAAAAGGGCGCGATTAGATACATGCGGGCTTTTCCAGGTGAGAATTTTACGTCCGAGGATATAATGAATTGGTTAAAGGCCCAGGGCATCGAACCACCAAAAGAGGGCAGGGCCACTGGCCCAACCTGGCGATTTAGCCAGGAGTCACCGGACAACACAGAGGCCGGCCGGCCGGCGATTGCTAGATTTATAAAGGCTGTACGCTATAAAAATAAAAAATGCCACAAGGGGTTTACGTCGCTTTATGAGCCGATCCCCGAGAATATACCGGCCTATATTGCCTATTGGGGATTAGATTGAAAAAGCGCGGACCAGGGCGGCCCAGGAAAATATCAACGCTCGATGAGATTATCCGGACCGTCTTAGATCTCTGAGATAAGAAAGTAGAGCTCGCGGTCTGCGAAATTCAACAAAGCATGGACCTAATAGGCGAGGCTGTTAAGGATTTCGCGGATAAATCGGATAAGGTAATAGCAGGGCAAGGCAAAAAGGCCGAGATCTTAAATATAGCAGCTATCTATCTAATTTTACGACACAGGAGGAAGTTTCACCCATATTGTGATCCAAAGGAGCTGGATCGTGTTTTAAAACTTCTAAGGGAAGAATTCGAAAGGAGCAAAACATGATTAAAAAATCCAGTTTCAATGGAAGATTCAAGCAAGTTTCGGCGGTTATTTTAGGCGTATCGGCCCTGCTCGGTGTGGCCTGGGGCATCGATGATAGATACGCGACTCGAGAAGTGGCCGAGCTCTGGATCTCGGACCTACAAAAACAAATGATCCAGATCCAGAAAACGCAACAGACCAGCGCGGCACAGCAGCAGCTATGGTATTGGCAGCAAAAAGTTGAGGAATTAACGGCCGTCAGCGCGAGAAACCCAGGCGACCAGCCGGCCAGGCTCGATCTAAACAATGCCAAAACCAGCGCGATTATTGGCAGCGAGAAGTCCATAAATTAATGAATAAATAGCGAGGATTGCTAAAATGATGCAAATGCCCATTGATGATACGATTAAAGAATCGATCCGGCAAATCCATTTTTGGTTAAGCGGCTATCTCGAGGGAGTACACCAGGCGCTTGATGAGGGTGAACCACAGAAATATGAGGGCCTGGATCCGAGCCACTTAGAGGCGCTTGATTGTGTTATGCAGTTTTTAGATGAGTTGACCGAACAGCCAAAGAGCCTGCCAGATATAGGCAAATTAGCTTTGTGGTCACACATAATAGAAAAAGACCTTAAAAGGAGAAACCGGCGGAAAAAGGGCATGCCACCGCGTTTAATGTTAAGGATAAAAATCATAGAAAAATTTGGAACATCGTCTGATTTTGCACAGGCGATCAAGGTAGATGAGTCCATTATTTCAAAAGTTATTTGGGGCCGGCGCGATCTGAGCCCTAAAACGCGAGAAGAATGGGCAAAGGTATTGGGTTGTAGTACAGAATTATTATTTTACAAAAGGAAAGGAGATCCTAAAAGATGATTAATGAAGAAGAACGACCAGGAATTGAAACCACCGAAAAAGACCTGGCAAAAATGGCAGTGGCGCCGATGGATTTTTTTAGCGAGCATTGGGTAGATAGTGACGAAAATCCGGCCGGCGGAGTATCAAGCGGCCTGGGCTTTAACATTTCATGGCAGATGGGGCCCCTGGGGCGCGGCAAAGATCGGCGGATCCCCAACGGCGCCTTTGTCGAGAAGATCATTTTTGCGGCTATCGATCGGATCCAGTTTTATCAAAAATCTAAATTTAAGTGTGATGAGAACGCGACCGCCCTCTTACACTTACAGGATGCGCTTTACGCACTTGAAACCAGGACCGCCGGCCGAGAGGCGCGGGGAACGGAGGGCACCCATGACCTCTAAAAAAGAGATCAAATTGGAGCTGGCCTTTCCGTATGACATTAAGATCATTCCGACGGTAAATGGTGGCTGCATTGTCAATGTGGGCTGCGCTCGCTTGTCTTATTCGACGCCGGCCAGGATGCTAATCGATCTTAAAAAGTACCTGGCGGATCCCCAGGGATACGAAAAGGCCTTTTATGAGTGCAATAAATCGATTAGCGCCGTAGCCGAACCGGAGCGGCCATCATTGACCGGCGGCCAAACCGTCGAGGAAATACCGGAAACGGCGCCGGATGATACGCGGCGGGATCCGGAGGACCACCCAGGCGATCGAGAGCGGCGCGAGGGTGAAACCGAAACCAGCGAGGATACCGAGCCAGGATGAACGCCAGGAATATTGGCCCATGTCCGAAGTGCCTTGAAGATCGGCCCTTTGTGGAGCTTGACCAGGAAATAAAGCGCGGCGAGGAAGTGCATTTAGAGTGCCGGAAATGCGGCGCGATAGTTGAGATCTTCTTAGGGCCCCAGGCAATAACCTTCCGCGAGAAACAAGACAAAGACAAAGATCAATTAAAGCTATTCGAATAGGAGCTTAGAAATGGCGAGCCGGCGGAAAGTACGAGCATATTATAAACGCAGAGGTCCAGAGGGTGAAGCACAGCGCAGATTTAGGCGGCAAGATAACAGAGTGCTTTTTATTTTAGCTATTCTATGGACGATGGCGGTTTTAACGAAATGCTATTAAGGAGGTAGAAGATGGCCAACAAATTGAAAATGAGCATGATTAAAGAAAATGCCCTGGCGACGATCGGCAAGTATTTTGATGATTATGTGGATCAAATTGACGAGGCGTATGTCAACGGCGATAAAGAGGCCAAGATCGGTTTTGGCGTAACAATTAAACAGGATAAGGCCGGCAAGATCATCCAGAAAACCGAGATCAATTTTGTTAAAACGCGGGTAAAGGATGATGCCACCGTGAAGTATGATCCGGATCAAATTCTGTTTGATTTTGAGGATAAGAAATGACCAAGCAAAAAATGTATGCAACCGTTTTCGTTTATGCAATTATCCTGGCCGCTGTTTTGATTGGCGCCTGGATAACACCGCATTTATTGAGCTGGTGGATGCGGCTATAAGGAAAGGAGATCTAAATGGCCGGCGAAATTCAGAAAGCAAAAAGTTTTGAAGATAGAATGTTAGACCGGATCCGCGATTCGATCGGGGAGCTAATGACCGACGATGAGCTCAAAAAGATAATCGAGCGCGGAGTGGACAAGGTATTTTTTGAGCCTTTAGAGTTGCGGGATGGATACAGCAGCCACCAGGAAAAGCCCCTTATTCATGGCATCTTGACCGAGATCTTAAAGCCCCAGGTACAGGCGGCCGTAAATGTCTATATGAAGGAAAACAAAGATAAGCTCGCGGAAACGATCGAAGAAATTATCAAGAGGGGCATGGGCGCGGCTTTGATGGATGCAATAACCTGGCAATTTCAAAACGATTTACAAAATTTTCAGACCAGCATAATGAGCACGATCCAACAAAGGTGAGCCATGTTTAAAAAATTGTGGGGCAAATTCCTTTGCCTTATAGGCGATCACGAATGGACCGGAAAGGGCCTCGAGGGGATCCCACCCGATGAAGAAATTAGGCAGCTGGCAAAGCGGGATCCCCTCGCTGGCTTCAAAAAATATTCAGAAATGTATTGTAAACGCTGCGGCAAAATATCGGATCTATCAAATGGGGTGGGCTAATTGCACAAACGGCGCCGGCCGAGCGGTAGGCTATGCGATCGAGGCCGAGTGCGATCATAAGGATTGTGACGCACAGATTGATCGCGGCCTGGCGTATGTGTGCGGCGGGATGCACGACGGCGGCGAGCATGGTTGTGGCGGGTATTTTTGCTATTACCATCTTGTTATCGGGCTTTGTCCGGACGGCCAGCTTTGTGTAGAGTGCGCGGCCCACGCGGCAATCGATGATCGAGTCTTTTAGCCTGGCAGATCAAAAAGATGAAACCTCGGCGCCTGGCCAAGACGCCGGCCAGACCGCCGAAATTTCATCTTTTGGATCCACCAGGGGATCGAGGGGGAATTATGACCAAAGAGCAAAAGGATTTTATTGATAAGGCCAGCTATTTGACATTGTTGAAACGCTGGCGGTTTTCAGCGGTAGGAGATGAGATTTTCCAGGGCAAGACCGGCGATTATTATGCAAAGGTGATGGCCGAGCGGCGGGCGGAGGATCCGGAGGCAGCTATTCGGGCCAGCAAGGCGTTAGGGTGATAAGATGCACCAAATTCAAATGAAACCCAGGCGGATTTTAGAGTTTATAGTATATGGGATCCGAAACGGTAATTATCAGGCGGCCATTGATTTGGCCCAGGATTGCATCGATCAATTACCGATGGATATAGTTCTGGATCCGGAAATACATTGTAGCTGCGGCGGCAAGTGGCGCACCGATGGGCAGCATCAAAATAAATTTTGCGGTAAATGTTTAAAACCTCATAGAAAGGAGATCACTATGGCCGAGGAAAAGTTAGACAGTGGCGAGGAAAAATTGTATATCGGATCAAAATTGATTAGAGCTATCCCCATGACCGAATTTGAATTTAAAAAGAGCCAGGGCAAGGCCATTATCGGGGATGATCGGTTAGGCTACCAGGTGAAATATCCGGATGGCTATATTTCATGGAGCCCCAAAGACGTATTCGAAACAGCGTACAGGCAAGTGACCG